>Ga0114996_10000008_pt1 | contig 277314 bp, 254 predicted proteins | sample ArcticOcean_MG_C_4_FD_87039 | JGI IMG/M metagenome (GOLD analysis project Ga0114996, IMG submission 87039) | Marine microbial communities from western Arctic Ocean - ArcticOcean_MG_CB4_134 | ecosystem: Environmental > Aquatic > Marine > Oceanic | place: Arctic Ocean: Canada Basin | collected...
CGAAGGTCGTCGGTTCACTTTTTATAAGTTCAGGCTCCCGCAATCACTGACATAAATAAGAATGAAACGACACGCCTAAAGCGTGTTTTTTTATGTCTAAAATTTGGTGTGTATATTGTGGCTCATAACCCGAAGGTCGTCGGTTCACTTTTTATAAGTTCAGGCTCCCGCAATCACTGACATAAATAAGAATGAAACGACACGCCTAAAGCGTGTTTTTTTATGTCTAAAATTTAGTGTGTATATTGTGGCTCATAACCCGAAGGCCGTCGGTTCACCTTTTATAAGTTCAGGCTCCCGCAACCACTGAAATAAATAAGAATGAAAGCGTGTTTTTTTATGTCTAAAATTTGGTGTGTATATTGTGGCTCATAACCCGAAGGTCGTCGGTTCACCTTTTATAAGTTCAGGCTCCCGCAACCACTGAAATAAATAAGAATGAAACGGCACGCTTAAAGCGTGTTTTTTTATGTCTAAAATTTAGTGTGTATATTGTGGCTCATAATCCGAAGGTCGTGGGTTCACCTTTTATAAGTTCAGGCTTCCGCAACCACTGACATAAATAAGAATGAAACGGCACGCTTAAAGCGTGTTTTTTTATGTCTAAAGTTTAGTGTGTATATTGTGGCTCATAACCCGAAGGTCGTCGGTTCACCTTTTATAACTTCAGGCTCCCGCAACCACTGAAATAAATAAGAATGAAATGACACGCTTAAAGCGTGTTTTTTTATGTCTAAAATTTGGTGAGTGTGGTGAGATCATCTTCACTGCATGAGGCATTCACTTCTCATAAGCGCAAGCTCCCGCCCCCTGAGATACACTTTAAAATGTTATAAACTTCTTAAAATAAATCGTTATTACTTAAAACCTTGTTTGGTTTGTGTTAAAACGACACAAATATTTTTAGGTTGTTACAAATATGACTGAACTTTACCACTGGTTTGATTTAATAGGCATTGCGGTGTTTGCTGTATCAGGCACTTTGCTAGCGTACGAGAAAAAAATGGATGGCTTTGGGGTCGTAGTTTTAGCGACAGTAACTGCTATTGGTGGTGGTACAGTGCGAGATCTAATTTTAGATGTTCCTGTGTTTTGGTTACACGATCAAAGTTACTTTTTTGCCATACTCGCTTCAGTATTTGTTACAACACGCCTTATAAATAAACAAAAGCCGATACCTCATTATATTTTACAAACAGCGGATGCGTTCGGGTTAGCTTTTTTTGCAGTAATGGGGGCGCAAAAAGCACAGCTTGTTGGTATGCCCGATATGACTGCGGTAATTATGGCTGTAATTACAGGCTGCTTTGGTGGATTAATTCGAGATGTGCTTGCACGCGAGATCCCTATGCTATTAAAGGGTGAGCTTTACGCTATTACCTGTATAGCGGGTGGTACTGTTTATACGCTTGGCATTAGTTTTTCGTTAGCAACCGAAATGGCGATGGTATTAGGCATGTTAATGACCTTATTACTTCGTTTAGCCGCTATAAAATGGCAAATCACATTACACGTTTTTAAATATCCTGACTAAACTGGTGTAATCACACCATTTACTAGGATAAGGAATGTCGTTAGCTCGTATATTTTCTCGTGCTCAAGTGGGCATAAATGCCCCTGAAGTTATTGTAGAAGTTCACCTAGGAAATGGTTTACCCGCTTTTCATATTGTAGGCCTGCCCGAAGCGTCTGTTAAAGAGTCGAAAGACAGGGTACGTAGCGCACTCGAAAACTCACAATTTGGTTTTCCCGATCAACGAATAACCGTAAATTTAGCCCCAGCCGACTTACCAAAAGATGGTGGGCGGTTTGATCTGGCTATTGCGGTGGGTATTTTAGTCGCCTCTGGGCAAATAGTGTGTCCTGATATTCATAAGTACGAGTTTTATGGTGAGCTTGCTCTTAATGGTGAAGTGCGTGGTGTAAACGCTATTTTACCTTCGGTACTTGCTGCTAAAGAGCAAGATCGTTGCTGCTTTTTACCTCTTGCAAACGACAGCCTAGCAAGCTTAGTTAATGGCGTTAAACGCAAAGCCGTAAGCTCTATTCAAGAAGTATGGGGCGACCTACTTAATCAACAACCCTTGCCATTAAATATAGAGTACCCCGACTGCACTCAAGCCCCTGATTTTTTACTCGATTTAAGCGATGTTAAAGGTCAGCCCGGTGCAAAGCGAGTACTCGAAATTGCTGCAGCTGGCGGACATAATTTACTATTTTTAGGCCCTCCAGGTACTGGTAAATCAATGCTGGCCCAGCGAATGGCAACTATAATGCCTACTATGTCGGACGATGAAGCTATTTCAACAGCTGCGCTTTACTCTATTATTGGACAATCCATAGATTTAACTAATTGGCGACAGCGACCATTTCGTAATCCGCATCATACGTGCTCAGCTGTTGCTTTGGTGGGGGGCTCTTCAAATCCCAAGCCTGGTGAAATTTCGCTGGCACACAACGGTGTGCTCTTCTTAGATGAGTTACCGGAATTCGAGCGTAAGGTGCTTGATTCACTGCGTGAACCAATGGAGACCGGCACAGTAACTATTTCACGTGCAGCTAGGCAAATGGAGTTCCCAGCGCAGTTTCAGCTTATTACAGCATTAAACCCAAGCCCAACGGGGAGCCATACTGATAAGCGGGCAACTCCTGACCAAGTTATGCGTTATTTATCACGCGTGTCGGGGCCTTTTATTGACCGTATTGATTTGCAAATAGAACTACCTCGTTTAACGAGTGTTGAGCTACAAAGTACCAAACCAGAGGAAACCAGTGCTGAGGTTAGAGCAAGAGTTGAGGCTGCTTATTATGTGCAGCTAAAACGCCAAGGTAAGGTTAATGCGAGACTTAATAATAAAGAAATGAGTGTGCACTGTGAACTTGCGCCTGCAGAGTTGCAATTTTTAGCTAGAGCAAGCGAGAAGTTGTCTCTATCGCCACGCTCTTACCATAGAGTAATTAAGGTGGCGCGTACAATTAGTGATTTAAAAGGCGCTGAAAACATTACTTTAAATGAGCTTAAAGAAGCACTTAATTACCGCGCATTTGAGCGCCTTATTGCGCAATTAACTAAGTATTAAATAGAGAGCATATAACCTTTACCGCGAACGGTAACGATGCGTTTTTGATCTTTTTCGTCATTTAATTTTTTACGTAAACGACCAATAAGCACATCAACAGTACGATCGTTTGGGCTCCAATCGGGCTGGCCTATTTCTTCTGATATTTTTTCACGGGATGTGGCTTTACCTGCATTACTAATTAAGCAAATAAGCACTTTATGTTCGGCTTCAGTTAAGCGTGACTCAACGCCCGCAGCAGTAATTAATGTGCGGTTATCGGGATGAAGCTTAAAGTCAGCATATTCTATAAACTCTTCGCTTTCGTCGTCTTCTAGGTTAACGGCAACACGCTTATAGAGCGCGCGCATGCGAAGCTCTAACTCAAGTAAATCGACGGGCTTACAAATATAGTCATCAGCACCTTGTGCAAGGCCTGCAATACGATCGGCTTGGGAGTCACGACTCGATAATACAATAACGCCAATATCGGTCAGTGTGTTTAATTCTTTTGCGAGCTGAAGCCCGTCGCGCTTTGGTAAGACAATGTCAATTATGGCTAATGATATAGCACCGCGCAGGTTTACCCGCTGCCTTACAATATTAAGTGCATCAGCGCCAGTGGGGTCTACCTCTATTGTAAATTCGGTATCTGCAAAGTGATTTTTGATGCGTTTAACGAGTAGTTCATCGTCTTCAACCAATAAAACATTAATAGCCATAGTACTTTATTTTGAATGCTTATAGCTCTGTATGGTAGCACCAATAGGTAAATGCTGAGAAGGGGGTTTATTAGTTTTAAGTAACTTAATATTTCAAAGGTGTATAAGACGTTATTAGAGGATTAGGTTAGCACCTTTAGACTAATTAAAAGGTGCTAAATAATTAATTCTACTATTAATAAATCTGTATTAAGTTGTTATTTTAAAGGTTCAGGCTCAGTCATTTTTATACATCGAGTCCCACCATTGAGGCTCGTTTTTTAGCTTTTTATCAAAGTATGCGAGCATGGTGTTCCACCAATCAAATCGTTTATCGCGTGCAAAAATTTGATGGTCGGCGCCTTTGTATTCGATTAACTCTACGTCCTTATTAAGCAGTTTAAGCGCAGTGTACATTGTTAAGCTTTCGCCAACAGGTACATTGGTATCGCTATCACCATGAAGAAGTAGCATAGGTGTTGTTACTTTGTCGGCATGAAATACAGGGCTATGTTGGCTGTAAAGCTCAGGGTTATTCCACGGGAAGCTATTTTTTGATGCTTCGCCAGAATATAAGTAGCCCCACCAACCTTCACCCCAATACGAGGTAATATTAGAAATACCCGCATGAGCTATTGAAGCACTAAATATATCGGTTTTAGTTGCTAATAACATGGTCATGAAGCCACCGTACGATGCCCCTAAGTTACCTACTTTTTTACTATCAACATAGTTGTATTTATTTAAAAAGGCTTGCGTGCCTTCGATAATATCGTCTGCGGTGTAGTCGCCCCAGGCATTAACATGCTGCGCTGAAAAATTTTGTCCAAACCCTGTTGCGCCAGTAGGTTGCACTACATAAACAACATAGCCATTTTCTGCCCATAAGTTAAACGGGTAACGACCTGTAAAACCACGCGTAACTGGTGAAGTACCGCCGTAGTAATACACGAGCGCTGGGTGCTTTTTAGTTTTATCTAAATTGCTTGGAATGTAAACACGGCCCGTTATCTCAACCCCATGTTTATTTTTAAAATTAAACTCTTCTAATGTAGGGAGTCGTATATTTGCATAGCTACTTGGTTTTGAATCCCATATTAAATCTGTTTTATTTTTACTTACGTTCAGGCGCTTTAGTTGTTGTGGTACTAAAGCGTTAGTGCCACTTAATAAAATTTCGGTATTACGGTCGTGTGAGTAACTAAATTGTTCAACAATATCCAATCCCGTATTTAACTTTTTAAAGCGCTGTTTACTTAAATCAAATAGGTAAAGTGGTTGAGTGTCTTGCTCTGTTACTTTAATGAGCGCATCGCCGTTTTCTAAAACGTGCAGTTGGCCAATAGCGGGGTCGAATTGTTTACTGAGTGCTTTTACGTTTTTACCGCTTTCAGTAAGTAGGTAAAGTTGCCCGTCGTAGTTATTAGCAAGCATTGCTTTTGGTAGTGCTCTGCCTGCGCCATTTTTAAAGTCCGGGCCTGCAACTACATAAATATCTTTATTTGCGTATTTGGCTAAATTAAACGTTTTGAATTTACCAAGCGATGAAAGCTTGTTTGATTTTAAATCGAGTTCAACAAGCTCTGTTTCAGGGTGGGTTGATGCCTGCATTGCCATTACTGGGCGGCTCATTAATACTTTGCCACGGTTACTATTTGAATCTTCAAGGCTGTAAGAAAGAGGACCTTGGCTAAGTGCTTTTGTTAAACCACTTTTAGTATCAAGCATATAAATTTGGCTGATGGAACGTGCATACGACCAGCGATCTTGCAGACCTTTATAGTGCTTGGTTAAGCTGTTAGTACTCTCAGGTGATTTAGACCAGCTAAACAAAAGACTGGTGTCGTTATAAAAGGTAAAGCCATTAGCTCCTTCTAAATCGTTTGCTAATGTTTTTATTGAGAAGTTTTTACGGTTAAGTTGTTTAAGCTCACCATTTAACAAATACACTAAATATTGGTTATCTGGACTCCAAATAATGTTACTTGGTTGGCCTGCTTCAAAGCGATAAAGCGTTTGATTGTCTGAATCTTTAAGTACAGTAACTGTATTTGCTTGATTTTGTGTTTTATCGCTATAAGTGCGAGTGGTAGTAACGTACTGCTTGGCATTAGGTGCGAGTGATAATTGGCTAATAGTAGGAGCATCAAACATTTGTTTTGCAGATAAACGTTTTATGTGTGAAGTGCTGAGCGTAATTTTATCAATGTCGCTCTTAGGAGCAAAATCAAGCGTTACATCGTGCCAATTAGCTACTTGCTGGGCTACTATTAAAACAGTGTGAGTACTGTTATTTAAAGCTAACTTATAGCTATTTTTATCGCCTGTTTGTAGTTCGCCATTAATAAATAACTGACCTTGCTCAATCCCTTTTAAGGTAAGTGTACCTTGCGTAAAGTGGGTTGTTTCAATATTAAATTTTAGTGCCTGTAACCCACCTAAAGTGAGCGCATTGATTTTATTAAACGGCTGCCAGTTTTGTTTTTTCCCAAATACAAAAAAACTATCTGTGTCTGCTTGTAGTTGCGGCAATAGGTTGTTAATAATCGCACTGCCATGAGGTGTCTGAAAAGGCTTTAACTGCATGTCTTCGGCAAGTGGGCCGATAAACTGAATTTTTGATTTATCCAATGGTGCAGCTATTGCAGCAAAGCTTAAGCTGCTAAGCGTTAAAAGAGCTGCTGCGTACTTAAATAGCTTATTTTGATGACACCATGGTGCGCTAAATTTCATTATTATGCCTATTATTATTGGAAGTTTGGCCAAATATAGCATGTATTGTTACCATGCTCACATATCCAATATAGAGGAGAGAAAGTGACTTTACTGATAGTTTATATGGTAGTGGCGATTGTTATTTCGTTTTTATGTTCTGTGATGGAGGCTGTGTTATTAAGTATTTCGCCCAGCTATGTTGCATCACTTAGAAAAAAACACCCTGAGCTTGCTAAACAGCTCGAAAAGCTTAAAAACAATATAGATCAGCCTTTAGCTGCTATTTTAACTTTAAATACAGTTGCCCATACTGCAGGTGCAGCGGGAGTTGGCGCACAAGCGGCTGTCGTTTTTTCCGATGCGGCTGTAGGTATTGCATCAGCCATTATGACATTTCTCGTATTAATTCTTTCTGAAATTATACCTAAAACCTTGGGGGCTAATTACTGGCGAGCTTTAACCCCAAGTGTTACCTACGCTTTGCGGTTTTTAGTTATATCGCTAAAGCCTTTTGTATGGTTTGCTCAAAAGCTAACAAATTTAATGGGTCCAAAGCACGATGAGGCTTACTATATTCGTCAAGAGATAGAGGCAATGGCAGATATAGGCACGGAGTCGGGAGCATTACATCAAGATGAATCTGATATTATCCGTAATTTGTTGCATTTTAAGCATGCAAAATTATGTGATTTAATGACGCCGCGAACTGTTATTTTCAAAATCCATAAAGATTTAACAGTTAATCAGTATTTAAATGAACATGGATCGTCATCGTTTTCTAGAGTGTTGGTATTTGATAAAGATGCCGATGATATCGTTGGGTTTGTGCATAAAAACGATATTATGCTGGCATTTCACCGCTTAGGCACCGATTACAAAATTAGCAAATTGATTAAGCCTATTTATACCGTACCAACTTCTCAGAACGTATCGTCGTTACTGCAAACACTTTTAACAAAGCGCACTCATATATGCTTAGTTGTTGATGAGTACGGTGACGTGCAGGGTATTGTAACGTTAGAGGATATGATTGAAGCTTTAATGGGGCTAGAGATTGTAGATGAGCGTGACCAATCTACTAATATGCGCGCAGTAGCAAGGCAGCGTTGGCACAAACGCTTAGCAAGTAGTGCACATATAGTTAGTGAAGAAGATAAACACACTCGGGGTGATAATTAGCTAACAGGCCCCGAGTAAATATTAGTTCCGCTTTAAGCGGGGCTGCCATCAGTTTTTAGCCAATCTTTAGCCCAAGATATAAATTCGTCTTGTGGTTTAGGGCGACTAAATAAAAAACCTTGTATGGCTAGGTTTCTTCTATAGTGCCTTAAATAATCGAGCTCTTCTGGGCGTTCAACGCCTTCTGCCACTAAATCTAAATGATCTTTATTCGTAATATTAAATAACGAACTTACAACCACTTGAGAAAATAAATCTGTTTCTATATGGCTAATGAGTGAACGGTCTATTTTAATTTCAGTAAAAGGAAGGTTTCGAAGCTGGTTCATATTAGTAAAGCCAACACCAAAGTCGTCTAGCGATATACCAAAGCCATGCATTCTTAATCTATTTAGTGTTTCTAATTGCATGAGGCTTGAGAGTGCATGTTGTTCTGTTATTTCTATAATTATATTACTAGGCGTGAGTTGGTTTAATTCTAAAATAAGTAATAATTTATTAGGGCAGTTTAGGTCATCGAGCTGGGTTGGCGATAAGTTAAAGGCCATTTTAAAATCATGACCTAGTTGTGCTGTCATATTTTTGAATTCGCTGGTGGCCTTTTCAAAAAGAGAAAATGTAATTTGATTAATTAAGTTGTGTTGTTCGGCAGTATTTATAAAACGGCAAGGTAAAATAATATTGTCGTCTTTACTTGATAAAATACGCGCTAACACTTCAACGCTTTCAATTTTATTGTTATCCGCGTTTATTTTTGGTTGGTAAAAAGGCGTTATTTCATCGTTTTTTAATGCATCAATAAGCTCATCTTTTGAAATGGCTGGCTCTTTTAATAAAGTGTGGCTGTTTAATTGCGCCACTTTAGTAAGTAACCTACTAACCTGAGACAGTTGCACTGGCTTTGAAATATTACCAATGAGGTGCGCGTTATGTTGTTTCGCGAGATTGGCAGCTAAGTTAATAACTTTATGGTCCATTTCAGAAACAATTATTATACCGCCTTGATAATGTAACTCTCCTAAGTGGCGGATTAATTCCATGCCGTCCATTTCGGGCATATTGAGATCAGTAAAAATAGCATCAAAGTAGTTGATATCTTCTTTAACTTTTTCAAGCGCTTCTTTTGCATTCAGGTACGTAGTTATAGTGTTAGACATACCCAATTCGTTAAGTATAGCTTCCATAACGATCAAAATTGCTTTTGAATCGTCAACAACTAAAATATTAGGCACTATCTTCTTCACTGTTATCCCTTTCAATGTATCGCTTGGAGTTACTATAAAAGTAGTAGTGTTTTTTTATTTTGTCAGTATCAAATGCTTTTATTTTGAAAATAGTTACCTAGCACCTTCCCTCGTGTTTTTGAGCTGATTAGGTATACTAGCGCCATTATTTTAAACGGTCTTAATTATGATAAGAATAGATCTTACTTTAGCCGAGCAACCATTTTCGCTTATGCTGTATGGGCAAAAAATTGTGCAAGTGTTTCATGGACAACAAGCCATTACCTTTGATAACCCTCGTGAAAACTACTATCAGTTTACTCACGACAATAAAGTAATTGGTATTGATACTGGAACGGTGGAAGAGCAAAGCATTTCGCTTTTTGTAGATGATCAATTTGCAACACAACTTGCGCTACCAGCACCTACAAATGGCTCACCTAAAAAAGGCTTTTTAGGGCTAGCTGCATTAGGTTTTAAGCTTTTTAAAAGCGCTAAGGTAATTAAAGTAGTGCTTGCAGGGGCTTCTGTTGCAGGCTATGCGTGGTTATTTAGTATTGAATTTGCACTAATGCTAATTGGGTGCTTAGTCGTACACGAGTACGGCCATGTGCGAGCAATGAAATACTTTGGCATAAAAACCAAAGGTATTTACTTAATCCCGTTTGTTGGAGGGCTTGCTGTAAGTGACGATAAAATAACAACCCGTTGGCAAGATGTCGTTATATCACTGATGGGGCCTGCATTTGGTTTAATTACCTCGGTACTGGGTGTCGTTTTATATTACGCCACCGAGATGGAAATATTTGCAGGTGTTGCGGTGCTTAGTGCGTTATTAAATTTATTTAACTTGTTACCTATTTTGCCGCTTGATGGCGGGCATGTATTAAAAAGTATTAGCTTTTCAATGCGTTCATGGATTGGCCTAAGTGTATGTTTACTCGGTGTACTGTTTGGTTTATGGCTGAGCTACACATTTGGCTTAATGTTACTGGTATTCTTTTTGTTTGTAGGTGCGCTGGAAATTGTATTTGAATGGCGAGGCCGTCACTATTCACACTTAATGCCACTAGATAAATATGGCCAAGGCTTTTCAGCAGTTATGTATGCAATTGTAGTAGCGGGGCATGTAGCTGTAATGATGCACTTTGCCGATTCAGAAAATCCAATATTGAGCCTGCCGATGACTATTTTATCGAGCTAGTATTTATCGTTCTAGGTAAAAGTGGGCTGTAATATTTGTTACAGCCCGTTAAAAATTAATAAAAGCTCAATACCAGCGATATAAAAACCCCAGTTACAAATAGCTGCACAACACAAAACCCCATAATATCTTTTGCTTTTAAGCCTGCGATAGCAAGGACGGGTAATGCCCAAAAAGGTTGAATTAGGTTAGTCCACGCATCACCCCATGCAACAGCCATTGCAACGCGAGATATATCGGCACCTAGCTCTTGTGCTGCGGGTATAACAATAGGCGCTTGTACTGCCCATTGGCCGCCGCCAGAGGGTACAAACATATTAACGAGTCCTGCACTTATAAAACTAAAAAATGGCAAGCTATCAGCATCCGCAACGGCAATAAAGCCACGTGATATCTGTTGTGCTAATCCGCTATCAACCATTACCGCCATAATGCCAGCATAAAAAGGAAATTGAATAACAATGCCAGCCCCGCTTGGAGTTGCTTGTTGCAGACTGTTAAGTAAATTATGGGGTGTTTGATGCAGCGTAATAGCTAAAAACAAAAATACGGCAATAACGCTATTAAGGTTTAAGTTTCCGCCAGCAATAAAAAAGTAATAACCTAAATATGCCAAACCTAATAAGCCAATTGTCATGCCGAGTAGTTTACTTTTTTCCAAATGTTGGGCGGGTCTGGTTATTGTTGTGGGCTTAGGTGTTGTCTCTTGTAAAAGAGCTGGGTCGATATATACGCTTTCTTGCTCGCTTGGCAGCATATAGCGATTAACGAGCGGCATAATAATGAATAAACCAACTAATATGGCTATATTAAAGCCCGCAAATAAAGTGTGCTCTGTACTAATAATACCAATGCTGGCCTCTGAAAAGTGACCATCGGTTGCAATAGTTAAAGGAATCGAACCCGCTAATCCGCCATGCCATACAACAAAACCTGAGTAAGCGCTGGCTACTAATAATCGATAATCAACACGAGTATGTTTAGCAATTGCTTTGGCAAAAAGGGCACCAATAACTAAGCCAAATCCCCAATTTATCCAGCTCGCTAAAAGCGAAATAAGCGTGACTAATATAATTGCTTTAGGTGCGGTGCTTGCAAATGTTGCTAGCTTTTCTAATAACTTACTTATAGGTGGCGTACTTGCCAACATATAGCCTGTAATTAACACTAGTAGCATTTGCATAGCAAAACTTAATAAGTTCCAAAACCCACCTCCCCACGCTTGTAATACTTCAATGTTGGTTGCGGTTGTAAATAAGCTCGCACTAATAAGAGTAATTATTGTAAGTAAAATTACAAATATAAAAGGGTCGGGAAGATAACGCTCTACAATTTTAGTAAAAGGGCGGGCTATTTTATTAAGCATAAGCACAACTGTTTTGGTTATTATTTTAACGCTAATTAATCATGAAAAATCACCATTGGCAAACAGCATTTAGTCTTATATTTGCGGTTAAAAGCTTAAACATTGCTTAAAAGCATCGCTTACAGTAACGTACTGTTTATAGATAATTTACTAACGAAGACTTTGTATTATGCCGGTGATATTTAAAAGGCTAGCGTTACTTGTTCGCGCTCATATAGATCAGTTGAGTTGGCAAGCAGTGGCATTAGCTATTTTGACTCATATGCTATTAACATGGAGCTTACTATTTATAGCGAATGAGAAAGCGTTAACCTCGCTTACTACCTTTTTTTACTATTACACAGTAACAACATCAACAGTGGGATATGGTGACTTTAGTCCAACTACTGATCTTGGTCGTTGGGTGGTTGCATTAATACAAATTCCATTTGGTTTAGCTTTATTTGGTGTTTTGCTAGGAAAAGCAGGACAAACTGTTACTTACTTAATTAGGCGCGCTATGACTGGTGATAAAAACTTTGCCCACAGTAACCACCATATTATTATTTTTGGTTGGCACGACACTCGTACAAAAAAGATGATTGATTACATTTTGGCAGATACGAAACGTACTGACCGTCGTATTTTACTCGCGGTAACAGAGCAAATGGATCATCCTTTTTTAGCTAACGAAAGCGTTGATTTTGCACGTTTAACGAGTTTTACTAATTTAGCTGAACTAGAGCGGGTAGCTATTCGTAGTGCTGATAAAGTGATTATTGATGGTCAAGATGACGATCAGACATTTACAACAGCCCTGCGCATTAGTCGCTTAGTAAAAGATGATTGCCATATAAGTGCTCACTTTTTGGATGAAACCAAAGTTGAGATGATGTTAGAGCATTGCCAAAATGTAGAGTGTAGTAGTGCAAAATCAGCTGAGATACTCGTACGCTCAATGCAAGATCCAGGTTCGAGCCGTGTGCAAGAGGAGCTGCTATCTACTTTGCACGGCGATACACAATTTAGTTTGAAAATACCAAACGGATGCAAAGATATGGAGTTTGGTACTTTGTTTCATCATTTTAAGCTTGAGCATGATGCAATACTGTTGGGTGTTGCTCATAATTTAAGTGCGCAAAATATGGATTTAAACCCACCATTAGATTACAAAGTAAGTGAAGGCGATATTTTGCACTATATATCGGTAGATCGAGTATTAAGTAGTGAAGTAGACTGGTCGAGCCTAGAAAAATAATGAATGAAGTTGTATTTTTAATTGTTGTTTTAAGTGCTTATATATTACCTGTCGTTATTGTACTCAACAGTAAGCGTACACAGGGTCATGAAAAGAATGGCTGGCTAATGGGAATAATTATATTTTCTTGGTTAGGGTTAATGATGTACTTTGCCATTGTGCCCAAGTATGGGCACAAAAAGAAAAAGGCCAAATAGAGTAGTTGGCCTTTACAGCTGCTTTTACTGGCGTAACTACTCTTCTAGTTGCTTAATTTTATGCTCAATTAAAGGATCGTCAGGTACAAGTTGTTGAGCAACTTCTAATAACTGAATGGCATCATTAGGATGCTCATCTTGATGTTTAAGGGCAACATCTATTAATGGCTGAATATCAATTTTTGCCTGATGTTCCTGTACGTGAACTTCTTTTTCATCAATCAAAATATTATGAGCTTTGCTTAATAGTGTTTGACGGTGAGCTGAGTTTACATTCGCTTTATTAAGGCTTTTGTAATAATCCTCTTTAAAACGTAAGGTTTTAGTTTGCAGACGAAACTGCGCAATATCAATTTGCTGATGCTGGATAAAATCGACGGCTACTTGCTTATAAAATCCAAACTTATTCAAATATGTGGCATGTGTGCCATGTCCCATACCAAATACTCGTAAGTGAGTTAACTGCTTATAGCGCTTAGCGTGCATTCGGTCTATACGATTAGTAGGATCGTAAATAATATAGCCTTGGGCATCTCCTAAATCTAGATCGTGATAATCTTGCTGCCAATCAAACTGCTGAGCTATATCGGTACTAGAGCGGTCATCCCACGGTACTAATTCTTTATTTTTAGTACTTACCGGGTGGAAGAACAACACCTGATTTAGCTTTAATAGTTTAGCAAAAGCGCCAACAGCAAATCCGCCACGACTTAAACCATAGCCAAGTCGACAATTAAACGGCGTAAGTAATGTTGATAATTGCTCGAGAAAAAAGATTAAATTTCGATTACGAAACCAATTACTCTTACCTAAGTGCTGAACAGCGATAACATTTACGTTTTGTTTTTGAGCTAGGTGATAACCCCAAGGTGCAAAATCAGAATTGAGATCTTGTTCTTGCACATTAGTACCAGCAGGAGAAAAAGTAAAAAGCAGGGGCTTATTCACGTCAACAAAATCATACTTAACAAATACATCGCCGAGTAAATCACTACCCGTCATGGGTAATCGAGTTTGTTGCTCATTGCGCGGGAGAGTTAACCATTCATCTAACCAATACAGTAATTTCATTAATCCTCCAGCTATAAGTCGGCGCGGATCATATCAAACTCAATGAAATTAGGTCAAACCGAAAGAATATTACTGCGCCATTTTGATTATTTCATCCCAGTCATTTTTAGTAACAGGCATTATTGATAGACGTCCGCCCTTTTTAAGTGCGATTTCAGTAATATTGTCATTGGCTTTTATATCTTTAAGGCTAATTAATTTTTTTAAATGACTTTGATAAGTAACCTCAACAACAACCCAACGAGGTTTATCGCTGGTGGCTTTTGCATCGTAATAGTCGCTGCTTAAATCAAATTGAGTAGGGTCTGGGTAAGCTTCTTTTGTAACCTCGGCAATGCCGGCTACGCCCACGTGTTTGCAGCTTGAATGATAAATCATTACTGAATCACCGACTTTGACGCCGTCACGCATAAAATTTCGTGCTTGGTAATTACGCACACCTTCCCAAAGCGTGGTTTGGTTGGGTGCGTTTTTTAAGTCATCTAATGAAAACGCATCGGGTTCAGTTTTAAATAGCCAGTAAGCCATAACAGTATTCCTAACAAAGATTTACTTCCCACTATTGTATAGTATCATTTGCATACTAGGGTAATGAGGAAGAAATAATGAGCCAAGTATTAGATGATTTATTGTCGTTGTTAACACTTGAAGAAATTGAGCAAGGTTTATATCGAGGACAAAGCCAAGATTTAGGCTTTGGTGCTGTATTTGGTGGTCAAGTTATGGGGCAGGCGCTTTCTGCTGCCAAAGAAACTCTACCTGAAGGGCGAATAGTTCATTCATTACATTCTTACTTTTTACGCCCAGGCGATCCGGCTAAACCCATTGTTTATGACGTTGAAACTATTCGCGATGGAAAGAGCTTTAGTACTCGCCGAGTAAAAGCGATTCAGTACGGTAAGCCTATTTTTTATATGACAGCGTCGTTTCAGGGTGAAGAAAATGGTTTGTCGCATCAAGCGACAATGCCTGATGTTCCCGCACCTGAAGAACTACGTTCATCGCTTGAGTTTTATCAAGATAACGCTTCACATATCCCTGAAGTCATCCGTAATAAGTTTACTCGTGAAATGCCGATTGAAATGCGACCGGTTACTTTTCATAACCCGTTTAAACCAGAAGTTATGGAGCCGGTAAAGCATATTTGGTTTAAAGCTAATGGTGAAATGCCAGACGATCAGCGTATCCACAATTACTTATTAGCGTATGCGTCTGACTTTGAGTTTTTACCAACTGCATTACAACCTCATGGTGTATCGTTTATGCAGCCAAATATGCAAGTAGCTACTATTGATCATGCAATGTGGTTTCATCGTCCATTTAGAATGGATGATTGGATTTTGTATTCAATTGATAGTCCAAGTGCGAGTAATGGGTGTGGTTTGGTACGCGGGCAGTTTTTTGATCGCCAAGGCAACTTGGTTGCCTCAACAATGCAAGAAGGGGTTATGCGTCAGCGCTAATCCCCTTTTATAGATATAGTACTAGTTACACTGATCTTGTACTATATCGCTGATTGACTGCCAGACGCGTGCTGGCAGTAATGTTTTAAGGTGTGCGTAGGTTTCGCAAAGTTGTGTACTGCCTACTAAGCCTTTATCACCCTCTGTTATTAACGACTCGCCACGTAAGTTTTCGATAAAACTAACAAGTACTTTTTTATCAAAAAACTCAGGTGTTTTAATGCCATGCAGTGTTCCTAAACGCTGTGCAAGCACTTGGCTCTCTCGTTCTAATTCTGCTTTTTCAATGCCATCACTTGTTTGAATAAAACCAATCACAATAGCGTAACGTTGTAGAGTAAAACTAAGTGCTCGTCCGAGCATTTCAAGCTTAGCTAAGCAGTCATTACTGTTCGTTATATGAATGTTATCGCCATCAAACTCAATTAAATTTTGATCGGCAAAATTAGCTAAAATACGCGTTATGTAGTTTTCATCAAGAGGCTGTAAATACCACTCTTTAGCAAATAGCGGATAAAATGTTTTTACAAGTTGCTGGCATTGAGCAATCGTAGTGCTGTGTTGTTTAAATAGATGTAGTGCAATTAAGCTTGGTACTGCAAACAAGTGCAAAATATTGTTTCGGTAGTAATTAAACAGTACTTTTTCTTTATCGCTAATCGTAATGATTTCGCCAAACTCATCACTGATAACTTCAAACTTATTAAGCTTTAATGCATGCGTTAGTAATTGCTCTGGTGTTTCGTCTGGTGTAGTTACTTTATTACTGTAGCTGGCATCACGCTGTAAGCGCAGATAAAAATCAAGCTGTGCTAATAGCTTTGGTTTACTCAATGCTTGCTTATCGTTAACCAGCAATATCATCGCTAGTAAGTTAACCGCATTAAGCGCCGCTGCATTATTAATTTTAACCATTACTTGGTCGGCAAGTTTAGTTACTTGTGGTGCTAACCATTGTGGCTTTTGCACGTCAGTTGGGTGTATTGAATCACGCCAATCAGGTTGGTTATCGTTTAAGTATTGGTTAATAGAGATTGGATCGCCAAAGTTTAAATTACCACGACCGTAGTTTTTAAGGTTTTTGATTGCCTTAAAAATACCAAATATAGATTCGCCTTTTTTATCTTTACCATCCAGCTCTTTAAGGTAGGTGTTAATTTCCATTACGTGCTCGTAGCCAATATAAACAGGAACAATAGATATTGGTCTGTCTATTCCGCGTAGCATTGCTTGTAATGTCATAGATAGCATACCCGTTTTAGGCGGAAGTAAGCGTCCAGTTCGGCTTCGACCGCCCTCCGTGTAAAACTTAACAGAGTAACCTTTAATAAACAGTTGGCTTAAATACTCTTTGAATATGGCAGAATAAAGTTTATTACCTGCAAATGAGCGACGAATAAAAAACGCACCAGAGCGTCTAAATATGCCACCGGCAGGGAAAAAGTTAAGATTTATGCCAGCAGCTATATGCGGAGGTACTAAACCCAAATGATAAATAGAGTAAGTAAGCAGTAAGTAATCCATATGGCTGCGATGACAAGGCATATAAATTATTTCATGTCCTTTATCTGTTAGTTCATGAATTTGTTCGGCGTGTTTAATATCAATACCATTATAAAGCTTATTCCATAGCCAAGTTAAAAACCTTTCGGCCACACGTATCATTGCTTCAGAATAATTAGCGGCTATTTCATCAAGTAGCTTAAGTGCATTTTGGCGAGCTTCCGTTTGGCTAATGTTTTTAGCGTTAGCTTCATCTTGAATTGCTTTTTTTATAGTAGGTGATGCTAATAATGAATTAAACAATTGCTCACGAGATGGCATTTTAGGGCCTGTAGCAGCTAGCTTTTGACGCTTAAAGTGAACACGTGCTACGCGTAATAATTTATGAGGTAACTCACTTACATCGGCTTTTTCATTGACTAAAAGTGATAAGTCGAGTGGTTGGCTAAAGCGAATAAAGTTATCGCGCCCTGAAAATAACACCACAAAAAACTTTCTAAACCAGCTTGGAGTAAGAGAGTGTGTAATTAAAGTACGTAGTCCTGGCTTTTCTTTACCTGGGTCGCGCCCCCATAAAATAGTAACAGGCACCACTTGTACGTTTTGCTGACCGCTTTTTATTAAGTACTCAATAATTTGCTTGCCTTGAGCTAAAGCATTTGTTGGTTTTGCTTTATCACCAAATAACGGTGGAGGATTTTTAATACCAATAAAACGGTCTAAATTTTGGGTCCCTAGCACTTGCTCTTCTGTTGGGCTTGGTAGGCCATTCTTTTTACAAACATGCGCCAGCGCGGCTAAATCAAAACGTGAATTTAAACGCACTATATAAAATGTAGGGTACTCAGGGTTTAGCTCATACTGTTTAATAGGATTTTCTGGCAGCACTTTGCTTTTCACAAATAAGCGGCTAAATCCAGCAGACATAACATTTAAACAATAATTAAAAATACGCATCGACTCACCATATTGAGAGTATTAAGGGCAAAATTAGCGCAACAGGATACCATAATATCTAAAAATCCCTTAGTTTGCGCAATTAAGATGTTTAGTTGTTTGTTGACTAGCATCAAAAGCATTAGTTCAAGTATAGCTATTGAACATGTATGGACGCATATTTAATCAAATTAGTATTCATTACATTGTTTCTAAATAGTTGTTGCATTTATCACCAATACCTCTATAATACGCAGGCTTTCAAAATTCCTCTGGGAATTAGAAAGGATAAATTAAGCTTGGATTTCAAGCTAATAAACAGGAGTTCCGATTTGGAACTCAACGTAGATATAATCAAACAGCCGGCATCTTAAGTTTTAAGATTGTTTCGGTCGTTTTTTTATGCTCTTTTATATGCTCTTTATATTGAGGTTAAGAATGTCAAATCAACGCATTCGTATTCGCCTAAAAGCTTTTGACCACCGTTTGATTGACCAATCAACGGCAGAAATCGTGGAAACTGCGAAACGCACTGGCGCACAAGTACGTGGTCCAATCCCACTACCTACACGCTTTGAACGTTTTACTGTACTAACTTCACCGCACGTTAATAAAGATGCGCGTGATCAGTACGAGATCCGCACCCATAAACGTCTGATAGACATCGTAGAACCAACTGACAAGACTGTAGACGCGCTTATGCGTTTAGATCTTGCTGCTGGTGTTGATGTTCAAATCAGCCTGGGTTAATCGAAAGATTAGAGAGGTTTTAGGAAAATGGCATTAGGTCTAGTCGGTCGTAAAGTGGGTATGACACGAATCTTCACTGAAGATGGTGTATCTATCCCTGTGACAGTTATTGAAGCGACACCTAACCGCATTGCTCAGATCAAATCTGACGCAACAGACGGTTATAACGCGCTTCAAGTAACCGCAGGCACTAAAAAAGCAAGTCGTGTAAACAAAGCTAAAGCGGGTCATTTCGCTAAAGCTGGTGTTGAAGCGGGTCGCGGTCTGTGGGAATTCCGCCTTAACGGTGGTGAAGGCGATTTTGAAGTAGGCGCTGAGCTTACTGTTGAATTATTCAACGAAATCAACAAGGTTGACGTAACCGGTACTTCTAAAGGTAAAGGTTTCCAAGGTGGTGTTAAGCGCTGGAATTTCAGCATGCAAGACGCTACACATGGTAACTCTCTATCTCACCGTGCTCCTGGTTCAATCGGTCAAAACCAATCACCTGGTAAGGTGTTTAAAGGTAAGAAAATGGCCGGTCATATGGGTGCTGAGCGTGTAACGACTCAAAACTTAGAACTAGTTCGCGTTGACGCTGAGCGTAATTTGCTTTTAGTTAAGGGTGCAGTACCTGGAGCTATTGGCGGTGACGTTATCGTTAAACCAGCTGTTAAAGCATAAGTCCTGGAGATTTAGTGATGGAATTAGCAATTAAAGACGCTTCTGGCGGTCTTGAAGTTTCTGAAGCTACTTTTGGACGTGAGTTTAACGAAGCATTAGTACACCAAGTAGTTGTTGCATACGCAGCAGGTGCTCGTCAAGGTACTCGTGCTCAGAAGACACGTTCTGAAGTAAGCGGTGGTGGTAAAAAACCATGGGCTCAAAAAGGTACTGGCCGTGCACGTGCCGGTACAATCCGTAGCCCAATTTGGCGTTCAGGTGGCGTTAGCTTTGCAGCTAAACCACAAGACCACAGCCAAAAAGTAAACCGTAAAATGTACCGTGGTGCGATTAAAAGCATCTTATCTGAATTAGTTCGTCAAGAGCGTTTAATCGTTGTTGAAAGTTTTGCTCTAGCAGCACCAAAAACTAAAGAACTAGTTGCTAAGCTTAAAGAACTTGAGCTTAAAGATGTTCTTATCGTGACTGAAGAAGTTGATGAAAATCTTTTCTTATCGGCACGTAACCTTTATAAGGTTGACACACGTGATGTAGCTGGTATCGATCCTGTAAGCTTAATTGCTTTCGATAAGGTACTTATTACAGCCGCTGCTGTTAAGCAACTTGAGGAGGCGCTAGCATGATTCGCGAAGAACGTCTTTTAAAAGTGATCCTTGCTCCACATATCTCTGAAAAAAGCACAATTGCTGCTGAAGAAAACAATACTATTGTTTTTAAAGTAGTAAATGACGCAACTAAAGCTGAAATTAAAGTAGCAGTTGAGAAGCTTTTTGAAGTAGAAGTAACGGGTGTTCGCACACTTAACGTTAAGGGTAAAACAAAACGTACTGGCGCACGTTTCGGTCGTCGTAGCGACTGGAAAAAAGCTTACGTTACTCTTAAAGAAGGCAGCGAGCTAGACTTTGTCGGCGGCGCCGAGTAATAAGGGGATAGAATTATGGCACTTCAAAAGTGTAAGCCTACTTCTGCGGGCCGTCGTCACCTAGTTAAAGTGGTTAACTCTGATCTACATAAGGGTAAGCCATACGCACCACTTTTAGAGAAAAACTCTAAATCAGGTGGTCGTAATAACAATGGTCGTATTACGGTTCGTCATATCGGTGGTGGTCATAAACAACATTACCGTTTAATCGATTTTAAACGTACTAAAGATGGCATTCCAGCCACTGTTGAACGTTTAGAATACGATCCAAATCGTAGCGCAAACATCGCTCTTGTATTATATGCAGACGGTGAGCGTCGTTACATTATCGCACCAAAAGGCTTAAAAGCTGGCGATGCAATCCAGTCTGGTGTTGATGCACCAATCAAACCTGGTAATGCATTACCAATGCGTAATATGCCTGTAGGTTCGACTGTTCACAACGTAGAATTAAAACCAGGTAAAGGTGCTCAAATCGCACGTTCTGCTGGTGCATACGTTCAAATCCTTGCTCGTGATGGTCAGTATGTAACATTACGTCTTCGTTCAGGCGAAGTTCGTAAAGTTGAATCTGATTGTCGTGCGACTCTAGGTGAAGTAGGCAATGCTGAGCATATGCTTCGTTCACTTGGTAAAGCAGGTGCAAATCGCTGGCGTGGTATTCGTCCGACAGTTCGTGGTGTTGCCATGAACCCGGTAGATCACCCACACGGTGGTGGTGAAGGTCGTACATCTGGTGGTCGTCATCCTGTGTCTCCATGGGGTAAGCCGACTAAAGGTGCGAAGACGCGTAAGAACAAGCGTACGGATAAATTTATAGTACGTCGTCGTACTAAGTAATATTGAGGAATAGCCATGCCACGCTCTCTCAAGAAGGGTCCTTTTATAGACCTACACTTGCTGAAGAAGGTAGAGAAAGCTTTGGAAAGCGGTGAGAAAAAGCCAATTAAAACTTGGAGCCGTCGTTCAATGATCATACCTAACATGATCGGATTGACCATTGCTGTCCATAATGGTCGCCAGCACGTACCAGTTTTCGTTTCTGACGAAATGATCGGTCACAAACTAGGTGAATTTGCACCAACTCGCACTTACCGTGGCCATGCTGCGGATAAGAAAGCGAAGAAACGATAAGAGGGGAAGATAAATGCAAGCATTAGCTAAACATAAATTCGCCTCTGGTTCGGCGCAAAAAGCACGTCTAGTTGCAGATCAGATCCGCGGGTTACCTGTAGATCGCGCACTAGAAATCCTGGCGTACAGCCCTAAGAAAGCGGCTGTATTAGTTAAGAAAGTACTTGAGTCTGCTATTGCTAACGCAGAGCATAACGAAGGTGCTGACATTGATGAGCTTCGTATAACAACGATCTTTGTGGACGATGGTCCTACAATGAAACGTATTATGCCTCGTGCTAAAGGACGCGCAGATCGCATCCTTAAGCGTACAAGCCATATCACTGTTATGGTTTCAGATAGCTAGGAGTATAAGTAATGGGACAAAAAGTTCATCCTACTGGTATTCGCCTAGGTATATCTAAACCTTGGGTTTCTACCTGGTACGCGAGTTCAAAAGATTTCTCTGCACAGCTTTTTGGCGATCACAAAGTTCGTACATTCCTTACTAAGGAATTAAAAACGGCTTCTGTGTCTAAAATCGTTATTGAGCGTCCAGCAAAATCAATCCGAGTAACAATTCACACGGCTCGTCCGGGTGTTGTTATCGGTAAAAAAGGCGAAGACGTAGAAAAATTACGTCAAGCGGTAACTAAAATCGCTGGTGTACCTGCTCAGATTAATATCTCTGAAGTACGTAAACCAGAACTAGATGCACAACTAGTAGCAGACGGCATTGCCTCTCAACTAGAACGTCGTGTTATGTTCCGTCGCGCTATGAAGCGTTCGGTACAAAATGCAATGCGCATCGGTTCTAAAGGGATTAAAGTTGAAGTTAGCGGTCGTCTTGGCGGCGCTGAAATCGCACGTTCAGAATGGTATCGTGAAGGTCGTGTACCTCTACATACTCTTCGTGCTGATATCGATTACGCAACTTCTGAAGCCTTAACCACTTATGGTATCATTGGTGTTAAAGTTTGGATCTTCAAAGGCGAAGTTATTGGTGGTTTACCACTAGTACAAGAGCAAGAGAAGCCAGCTAAACGCGCACCAAAGAAAGCCAAGAAAAGTGCTAAGTAGAGGTAGCGAGTAATGTTACAGCCAAAACGTACAAAATTCCGTAAAATGCACAAAGGCCGCAACCGCGGTTTAGCGCAAAACGGTAACAAAGTAAGCTTCGGTACTTTCGGATTGAAAGCAACTGGCCGTGGCCGTATGACTGCTCGTCAAATCGAAGCAGCTCGTCGTGCTATGACGCGTCACGTGAAACGTCAAGGTAAAATCTGGATTCGTGTCTTCCCTGACAAACCGATTACAGAAAAACCTCTTGAAGTTCGTATGGGTAAAGGTAAAGGTTCTGTTGAATATTGGGTTGCTGAAATTCAGCCTGGTAAAGTACTTTACGAAATGGAAGGTGTTTCAGAAGAGCTTGCTCGTGAAGCGTTTGACCTTGCTGCTCGTAAACTGCCATTCAAAACAACTTTCGTAACTCGGACGGTAATGTGATGAAAGCTAGCGAACTAAAAGATAAAAGCGTAGAAGAGCTTAATGCTGAACTTCTAGGACTACTTCGTGAGCAATTTAATATGCGCATGCAAGCTAGCACTGGTCAGTTAGCTCAGACACACACGCTAAGAACAGTACGCCGCGATATCGCGCGTGTAAAAACAGTTATTAACCAGAAGGCAGGTCAATAATGAGCGATAAAATTCGTACTCTTCAAGGCCGTGTAATCAGCGACAAGATGGAAAAATCTTTCACTATCGCTATCGCACGTTATGTGAAGCACCCAATCTATGGGAAATTCATTAAACGTACGACTAAGTTACACGTACATGACGAAAATAACACAGCAAAAGCGGGTGACGTAGTTACTATCCGTGAATGCGCACCAATTTCTAAGAATAAATCTTGGACTTTAGTAGACGTTATTTCTAGTCCAAAACAAGCTTAATTTTTAATTAAGTTAGTTTTGTAAAAAAGCCCTGGCATTAGCCGGGGCTTTTTGTTTTCTGGAACTGCCTTATCCTGAAACGTGTTTATACATTTAGGACTTATACCAATCCGCAATAATACTTAATCATTTTGCGGGGCTAAACGTGTCGCTACCTGCTTTAAAAAATGCTCATTTAGAACAACTAAATAGCGAATTTCTGCCTACCTATCAACACGTTTTTCCAGCTTCAAAATAGATCACTTAATTAAGCGAATTGGTATTATTTTATGAAAACTATTAAAACTAAAGACGTTAAGTTAGTTGGTATTATCTTTTTATCAGAAATACAAAAGCATGCAGGGTAGTTTTCTGGTTTGTGTCATCAACTCCGTTGTTGTTATATATTTTTGGTGTCAGAACTAGTGGGTGAATCACAAAAGTTTGATTATAAGCTTACATATCTCAGTAACTTTAATACTTGCTATAGGCATCTCAGCCGTTGTGCTGCTTTTCTCTTACTTTATTTCAATGTTACAGTTTTAAGGTATCGAAAATAGATATTCAAATATAACTTTAATCATTCGCTTGTGTGGTTTTTTTATGTCTAAAACCTCAATTTATCGCCTTAAATGAATATTCTGGTATGATTAGCAAATATGCGCTTTTGAATGAATTTTTGAGGTAATAATGACGCGTAGTTTTGAATTTCATTTAACTGATGAGATTGCCACGGTTGCAATGGGTAATCGCGTTGCTGATATTATAGAGCAAGGTGCGGTTATTTATTTACATGGTGATTTAGGTGCTGGTAAAACAACGTTTACACGAGGTGTAGTGCAAGGCTTTGGCCATACAGGTAAGGTTAAAAGCCCAACCTATACACTAGTAGAACCTTATGAGCTTGAGCGTGCAAATGTTTATCATTTTGACTTATACCGCTTAGGTGATCCTGAAGAACTCGAATACATGGGAATACGCGATTATTTCTCAGCAGACGCAATTTGTGTTGTTGAATGGCCTGAAAAGGGTGGTGAATTTATTCCTGTGCCTGATTTAGATATTACTCTAAGCTATGTGGGTAACGAACGTAAAATTGTTATAAATAGTGCGAGTGAGCGCGGTATAGCAATTGTCGAAAAACTAAATAATCAATAATAATATAGTTAAGGCAGTAATTATCCAATGAGCCGAGGTGTAGTTAAACTTTTTATTTATCTTATGGTTATCACCATAAGCTTGCCGCTATGGGCTAAAAACACAATCAATAGTGTGCGTGTATGGCCGTCTCCAGATAGTACGCGCGTGGTATTTGATTTAAATGATAAGCCCGACTTTAGCTATTTCATGCTTAAAAACCCTAGCCGTCTAGTGATTGATTTAGAAAATACTAGCGAGTTAAAAACATTGCCAGGTGTGCCTCCGAAACATCAAATAGTAAGCAAATTACGTTACTCAAAACCTAAAAATAAACAAAGCGTACGTTTAGTATTTGAATTAAGTGCGCCAATAAAGCCAGTGGTATTTGCCCTCGCACCTACAGGCCCTTATAAAAATAGACTCGTTGTTGATTTATACAATAAAAGCCAAGCTACTACAGTTGTTTCTCCTGCTCAAACAGCCGCTAAAAACCGTCAACTAAGCCAAGAGCGCGACATTGTTATTGCGATTGATGCGGGGCATGGTGGCGAAGATCCTGGTTCAATTGGGCCATCAGGCACCTACGAAAAAACAGTTACACTGCAAATTGCGAAGCGTTTAGAGCGCATGATTGATGGCGAACGTGGCATGATTTCGCGCATGGTACGAAGCGGTGACTATTTTGTAAAATTAAATACCCGTACTAATCGAGCCCGTGAAAAAAAGGCAGATTTTTTTGTTTCTATTCATGCTGATGCATTTACAAGCCCTGGGCCAAATGGTGCCTCTGTGTGGGTTTTATCATTAAGACGTGCTAATTCAGAAATAGGTAAATGGATAGAAGATAAAGAAAAACACTCCGAGCTTTTAGGTGGCGCTGCTGATGTAATGAAAGATGCCGCCAATGAAAAATATCTAGCACAAGCGTTGCTTGATATGTCGATGGACCACTCTATGAAAACTGGCTTAAATGTAGCTGACGAAGTGGTTAAAGAGCTTCGTAAGGTTGCCAAACTGCATAAAAAAGATCCCCAGCATGCGAGCCTTGCAGTACTAAAATCACCAGATATTCCATCTATTTTGGTAGAAACGGGGTTTATATCTAACCCGCGAGAAGAAAAGCTACTTAAAAGCCCTAATCATCAAGAGCGTTTAGCTAAAGCGATATTTACTTCAATTAAAAATTATTATTTGAAAAATCCGCCGGATGATTCGTTATTTGCTAAATTAAAGTCGCAATATCCAACAAAGCATAAAGTACGCCCCGGTGAATCTTTAAGTATGTTAGCGAGTCGCTATGGCGTTACAGTCAATAAATTAAAACAAGTTAATAAGCTTAGTTCTAATACCTTATTTATTGGGCAAGAGCTCGATATACCTCAAAGTTAGTCATTATTAGCGCAATGTTTGCTAGGAAGTCTCATGAATATTGAAATATTACCCGCGCGTTTAGCCAACCAAATTGCCGCAGGCGAAGTGGTTGAGCGCCCAGCGTCGGTAGTAAAAGAGCTTGTTGAAAATAGTTTAGATGCTGGCGCAACGCGTATTCAAATTGATATTGAGCGCGGCGGCCACAAACTTATTCGTATTCGTGATAATGGCGCAGGGATAAGTAAAGATGAGCTAACGCTCGCACTTTCTCGCCACGCGACAAGTAAATTAAAATCACTTGATGACCTTGAAAACATTTGCTCACTTGGCTTTAGAGGGGAAGCACTTGCGTCAATTAGTTCTGTGTCGCGTTTAACGCTGAGCTCAAAACCAAAAGAGCAAGAAGCAGCTTGGCAAGCTTTTGCAGAAGGCCGCGACATGGCCGTTCAAGTAAAACCTGTAGCGCATCCCGATGGCACAACCATTGAAGTAAAAGATTTATTTTTTAATACTCCAGCACGTCGTAAATTTTTACGCACCGAAAAAACTGAATTTAGCCATATTGATGAGTTGATAAAGCGTATTGCGCTTAGTCGCTTTGATGTCTCTATTACACTAACTCACAACGAAAAAGTAGTAAGGCAGTATCGTGCCAAAACTGATCCCTCTCAGGCTATAACACGCGTAGCACAAGTAGCAGGTAAGGCCTTTGCTGAGCAAGGTTTGCATATTCAATCAGGAGAGGGCGGCCTACAGCTGCATGGTTGGGTGCTACCTGTAGGCTCAGCTAATACGACTCAGTACACTTATGTGAATAATCGCATGATGCGCGATAAGCTTATTTTGCATGCTATACGCCAGGCATTTGAAGAAGTAAGTGGAACACAAGAATTACCCGGTTTTGTCATTTATATTGATATTGACCCTCGGCAGGTTGATGTAAATGTTCACCCTGCTAAGCATGAAGTGCGTTTTCATCAAGGGCGGTTAATTCATGATTTTATATTGCAAGCTATTAAGCAGGTAGTAGTGCCATTGCAAGGCGAATTCACTAACGAATCAGCGAACACAGAAGCAGAATTCACGCCAGCGTTCATTGAGTCAACGCATAGCAGTGCTAATAATATAGAAAGCGAAGGAGTGTTTGATTACCCTAAATCGCAATTACAGCCTTCTTACTCTGGAAGTGCTGGTAGCTCAAGTTCGTCCTCAGGTACTAGAAGTGTTGGCGGTACATACCGTGCTACACCAAGCACGAGCCATCATGACGTAAATGCGTTTTATCAAGGAGTGAGTGAGCAACACGCCGCACATTTTGATAATGCAGCCAATATATCTGCTGCACAACACCAGTCAGTATCTGTTGATAATGTCTTAAAAGCTGTTTCTATTATAAGTGTTAGTGAAGGAGTGTGTGTCTTTAGTGAAGAGCAGCAATTGTATTGCTCACATTTTAAATATGCATTAGTTGATGATTGGCATAATCAAATTAAAGAGTTCGGAAGTTTAGAAGGGAAAGCCCTTTTGTTACCAGTGCGAGTAAACTTAGAAAAAGAAGATTGCTTACTTATAGAATCCCAGCAATCGTGGTTTACCTTACTTGGTTTTGAACTTGTAATAGAAAAACAATTTGTAATGGTTAAAAAATTGCCAGCGTGTTTATATTTACTTGACGTAAGTGCAGCGGTAGGTGAGCTACTTGATGCGTGTAAAGCAAAACTTGAAAATATAGAAAATTGGTTAGAATGGCAAATGAAATGCGTGCCGACCCGATTTTATTTAAGCAATGTATTTTTAGCGCAACAAATGCGCTTACAAAATAATCCACAAACTATTGAACGCTTGCGTAAAAAAGCAGTTAAAATAGAGCTAAATCACTATTTAACGCAATTAGATTAAGGTATCAGTGTTGAGTAATTTACCAGTTATATTTTTAATGGGTCCAACTGCAGCAGGTAAAACAGCATTGGCAATCTCGCTGTGCGAGCATTTAAATACAGAAATAATCAGCGTAGATTCAGCGCTAGTGTATAAAGGTATGGACATTGGTACAGCAAAACCTGATGCCGAAGAATTAGCCAAAGCTCCGCATCATTTAATTGATCTACTTGACCCGAGTGAAACGTATTCAGTTGCAGATTTTAGGCGCGATGCAGTGCAAAAAATTGACGAATTTCACAGACAAGGTAAAGTGCCTGTATTGGTTGGAGGTACAATGCTGTACTTCAAATCTTTAATTGATGGTTTATCGCCATTACCTGAAGCAGATACAGAGATAAGAGCAGAGTTAGAAGCACAAGCTAAAGAATTTGGCTGGCCTCATTTATATAAAGAATTAGTTAAAGTTGACCCAAAAGCAGCCGAAAAAATAAGTGAGAATGACTCACAAAGAATTAATCGAGCTTTAGAGGTTTACAGGTTAACTGGTAAGACCATGACTGAGTTGCAAAAGCAAAAACAGCCGGCTTTACCTTATACTTTTCATCAATTTGCGATTGCACCGCAAGAACGTAGCGAATTACATCGCCGAATTGAAGAAAGGTTTAAAATAATGATTGATCAGGGGTTTGAAAATGAAGTTTCGACCCTATATCTACGTAAGGATTTACACCCCAATATGCCTTCTATTCGTTGTGTTGGTTATAGACAAATGTGGGATTACCTTGCGGGTGAAACAAGCCATGATGAAATGGTTTTTCGTGGCATCGCAGCAACACGTCAATTGGCAAAACGTCAGTTAACGTGGCTTCGTAGCTGGCCTGATGTTACTTGGTTAACAACGGGTGAAGAAGAAAACTTGCATCGTGTAGTAAGTTCGCTAAGCTAGTAGTAGTTGAATATTGTTTTTTATCAAATAAGTTCAGCCACTTAATTATAATAACACCTAGAACGAAGGAACAATAACATGGCAAAAGGCCAATCGTTACAAGACCCATTTTTGAATGCACTACGACGTGAGCGCATTCCAGTATCAATCTTTTTGGTAAATGGCATAAAATTACAAGGCAAAATTCAGTCATTTGACCAATTTGTTATTTTACTAGAGAACACCGTAAATCAAATGGTTTATAAGCATGCAATTTCAACAGTTGTCCCTGCTCGCGCAGTTAACTTCCAAGCAGTTCAAGGGAGTGAAGACACTGAAGAACCAGAAGCTGGTAACTTTTAATTAGGAGCATAATGTTTGTTTGACCGCTATGAATCCGGCGAACAGGCAATTTTAGTTCATATCGACTTACCTAAAGAAGGGGATCGTGAAGATCTTCATGAATTAGAAATGTTGGTATCTTCTGCTGGTGTTAGTAGTTTGGCGGTTGTGCAAGGCAGCCGTCAAGCACCACATCCGAAACTATTCGTCGGTACCGGTAAAGCAGAAGAAATAGCTGAGATTGTCAAAATCCACAATGCAGATGTCGTAATTTTCAATCATCAACTCAGGCCGTCACAAGAGCGTAATTTAGAGCGTGTTTGTCAGTGTCGTGTGCTTGATAGAACGACGCTAATTCTTGATATTTTTGCCCAACGTGCACGTACCCATGAGGGTAAGCTGCAGGTTGAATTGGCACAACTTCGCCATATGTCGACTCGATTAATTCGGGGCTGGACCCATCTTGAACGCCAAAAAGGCGGGATTGGTTTACGTGGACCTGGTGAAACCCAACTTGAAACAGATAGACGATTACTTCGTGCCCGAATTCAAAATATCCGTGCGCGTTTAGCTAAAGTAGCAGTACAACGCGAACAAGGTAGGCGAGCTCGTACTCGTAACGAAATACCTACGGTATCGTTAGTTGGCTATACCAATGCGGGTAAATCTACATTATTCAATCGAATTACGAATTCAGATGTATATGCGGCTGATCAGTTGTTTGCAACGCTTGACCCGACTCTACGTAAGCTTGAATTAGGTGATGTTGGCCCTGTTATCTTAGCTGATACAGTGGGCTTTATACGCCATTTACCGCACGACTTAGTTGCCGCTTTTAAAGCAACGCTAACTGAAACTCGTGAAGCTGATTTACAGTTACATGTAATTGACGCAGCAGACTCTCGTCTTCAAGAGAATATTGAACAAGTACAATCGGTGCTTAAAGAAATTGAAGCCGATGAAGTACCACAGCTATTAATTTATAATAAAATTGATGCGCTGGATAACGTAAGCCCACGTATTGATCGAGATGACGTAGGCCAACCTATAAGAGTATGGCTTAGCGCTCAGACTGGTGAAGGGTGTGAATTACTTAGCGAAGCTATTAGTGAGCTACTTGCTAAGAAGATGTTTAATGAAACATTATTTCTTACGCCATTGTATGGTCGCTTAAGAGCTGCATTGTTTAGTTTAAATGCAGTACATGAAGAACGCTTTGATGAGCAAGGTAATTGGCTGTTAGATGTTAGAATGCCAATGGTTGAGTGGAATCGTTTAATTAAAGAATTTGGTCCTGAAATTGCTGGTTTTATCAACCGTAATTAAAAATTGACGTTTTAATGTCGGTTTTTGTATGAGAAACGCGGTAGATTTGTTAGATTTAACACAATTTCCTAATTTATTTAGATAACAATGGAGTATAGCTATGGCCTGGAATGAACCGGGTAATAATGGCAATGACAAAGATCCGTGGAATAATAAAGGCGGACGTGATCAAGGCCCACCTGATTTAGACGAGGTGTTCCGCAAGTTTAGTAACAAGTTCGGCGGCTTATTTGGCGGGAAAAAATCCGGCAATGGTAGCGGCGGTGGACTTGGCGGAGCCGGTATTTCATTCATACTTATTATCGCCGTTATTGTATGGGCGTTAAGTGGTATTTATACGGTTAAAGAAGCCGAGCGTGGTGTAGTTCTACAATTTGGTAAATATGACCGAATTGCTGATCCTGGCCTACGTTGGAAAATGACTTTCATCGAAACGGTAATCCCAGTAGATATTGAAGCAGTTCGTTCATTATCGGCTTCTGGTTTTATGCTTACTGAAGACGAAAACGTAGTGAGCGTTGAGTTTCAGGTGCAATACCGTGTTATTGACCCATACCTTTATGAATTTAGCGTAACTAACGCTGATAGTAGCTTAGAAGAAGCGCTAGACAGTGCACTGCGTTATGTTGTGGGCCATGCAAAAATGGACCAAGTATTAACTAATGGCCGTGAGGTTGTTCGTCAAAATACATGGGATGAGCTTAATAAGATTATCGAACCATATAACTTAGGTTTAATTGTTACTGACGTGAACTTTAAAGACTCTCGTCCACCAACTGAAGTTAAAGATGCATTTGATGATGCAATTGCTGCACAAGAAGATGAAGAACGTTTCATCCGTGAAGCAGAAGCATATGCTCGTGAAATTGAACCGCGTGCTCGTGGTCAAGTAACGCGTATGACTCAAGAAGCGGAAGGTTATCAAGAGCGCATTACATTGGAAGCACAAGGTGAGGTAGCTCGCTTTGAAAAGCTTTTACCTGAATATCAAGCAGCTAAAGAAGTTACTCGTGAGCGCTTATACATTGATGCAATGGAAGAAGTGTTAGGGAGTAGTTCTAAAATATTGGTTGATGTTAAAGGCGGCAATAACATGATGTATTTACCTCTTGATAAAATCATGGACAAGCAAGGAACCGCAACACGAGTTGCACTTCCAAGTTCAAGTGATATTCAAGACTTACGTAATAAAGTTAATACGTCGCGCAATAGCTCTGTTAATAGTGGCAATGACCGCTTTAACAACGACCGCTTCAATGATGGGAGATAATCATAATGAAAAACTTTAGTTTAGTAATACTATTAGCTGCCATTGTTATGTCTTTCTCATCGGTATTTGTTGTACCTGAAGGGCAAAAAGCAATTGTAATGTTATTCAGTAAAGTACAAAAAGATAGCGACGATAAAGCGATTGTATATGGCCCAGGCCTACAATTTAAAGTTCCATTTTTTAGCCAAGTACGTCGTATTGATGCACGTATTCAAACGCTAGATGGTGCGCCAGATCGCTTTGTTACTAGCGAGAAAAAAGACTTAATTGTTGATTCGTTTGTAAAATGGCGCGTTAATGACTTTAGTGCTTTTTACTTACGTGCTCGTGGCGATAAGCAATATGCTGAAACGCTACTTAAGCAAAAAGTAAACAATGGTCTTCGTACAAACTTTGGTACACGTACAATTCGCGAAATTGTATCAGGTGAGCGTAGCGAGTTGATGGAAGAAGCGTTAGTACAAGCTTCTGAAAGTGCACGTGAGCTAGGTATTGAAGTACTAGACGTACGTGTTAAGCAAATCAACCTACCACAAGAAGTGAGTAGCTCTATTTACCAACGTATGCGCGCTGAGCGTACTGCGGTTGCAAAAGAGCACCGCTCTGAAGGTCAGGAAAAAGCAGAGACTATTCGTGCGGGAGTTGACCGTCGAGTAACTGTAATGCTTGCTGATGCTGAGCGTAATGCACGTTCTGTACGTGGTCAAGGCGATGCTGATGCTGCAGGCATTTATGCTAATGCGTACAACAAAGACCCTGAGTTCTTTAGTTTTGTACGTTCGCTGGAAGCTTACAAAAAGACTTTTAAAGATAAGCAAGATGTTATGGTGCTTTCACCAGATAGCGACTTCTTCCAATATATGAAAGGCGCTAAAGCTCAATAGACTTTACGTTAATTATTTAAAAGTTAAAAAGCCTCGCATTTGCGGGGCTTTTTGTTAAATACAAACTAGTGCGCTAAATCACTGTTATTTATGTGGTTATTGGTCAATATTTGGATATAACAATTGCCCGCAGAAAAAATAAGCTGAACAGGGGTGATCTTTACTTTAGTTTTCTGGTAAAATCTCGTCCTAATTTTCTCTAAGTGAATTTACGATGGGTAAAAACGTTGTTGTATTAGGCACCCAATGGGGTGACGAAGGAAAGGGTAAGGTAGTTGATCTCCTTACAGACAAAGCATCTTTAGTAGTTCGTTATCAAGGTGGCCACAATGCGGGTCATACTTTAGTTATCGAAGGTGAAAAGACGGTTCTACACCTTATTCCATCGGGTGTATTACGTGACAATGTTAAATGTGTGATTGGTAATGGTGTAGTTTTATCACCAGAAGCGCTAATGAGAGAAATTGGCATGCTTGAAGAGCGCGGCGTACCAGTACGCGAGCGTCTTTTAATAAGTGAAGCATGTCCGCTAATCTTGCCTTTCCATGTTGCATTAGATGTAGCCCGCGAAACAGCTCGTGGCGATAAGCCTATTGGTACAACTGGCCGTGGAATCGGTCCTGCGTACGAAGATAAAGTAGCACGTCGTGGTTTACGCGTAGGCGATTTATTTAATCCTGAAGTATTTGCAGCTAAATTAAAAGAAGTGCTTGAGTACCACAACTTCACTTTAGTTAACTACTACAAAGTAGATGCTGTAGATTTCCAAAAAACGTTTGATGATGCAATGGCTGTTGCTGATATCTTAAAAGCAATGGTTGTAGATGTAACTGAGCTTTTAGATCAAACGCGTTTAGCAGGCGAAAACATTTTATTTGAAGGTGCACAAGGTACGTTACTTGATATAGATCACGGTACTTACCCTTATGTAACATCTTCAAACACTACCGCTGGTGGCGTTGCGACTGGTGCAGGTTTTGGTCCATTAAACCTTGATTACGTTTTAGGTATTATTAAAGCGTACACTACACGTGTTGGTTCAGGTCCTTTCCCTACAGAGCTTTACGACGGTCTTGATAAACAAGATCCAGTTGGTAAGCACCTAGGTGATAAAGGCCATGAGTTTGGCGCTACAACAGGTCGACTTCGTCGTACTGGTTGGTTAGATGCAGTGGCTATGCGCCGTGCAGTTCAAATCAATAGTATTTCAGGTTTTTGTTTAACTAAGCTTGATGTTTTAGATGGCTTAGAAACACTTAAAATCTGTACTGGTTACAAGCTTGAAGATGGCACAGTTACTAACGTAACACCATTAGCGGCTGAAGGTTACGATAAAGTAACACCAGTATACGAAGAAATGCCAGGTTGGTCAGAAAACACTGTTGGTGTAACGAGTCTTGACGGTTTACCAAAAGCTGCGATTGACTACATCAAACGTATTGAAGAAATTACGGGTGTTCCAATTGATATTATTTCTACAGGTCCTGACCGTGTAGAAACTATGGTGCTTCGCAATCCGTTTGCGTAATTACCATTAGATTAAAAAAAGCTGCTTCGTGCAGCTTTTTTTGTGTCTAAAATTCACCTTGGAACGATCTTTGTATATTATTTAATAAGTTTATTTATATAAGTGGTGAATATGCGTTTATTTAATCGTAATTGCGTACTAAGGCTTTCGTTAATACCGCTGTCTTTATTTATTGCAACCAACAGCTTAGCTACAGAAAGCCCTGCTGCTGTGCCGCTGTATACAGAATCAGAGCTAATTGCGTTAATAAATAAAAATACGCATTTAGCGCGCGTAAAGGCAGATGATTGCCAGTTGGTGCAAGATATAGAAGCACGAGCCAATAAAATGGCATTGCCGTCTTATCAATTTTTATACGGCGATATGCTGGCTTATAACGTGTGCGTTGATCGCAATGTAGAGTTAGGTGTGTATTACATGCGAAAAGCAGCTGAGCAAGGCTTAGCGGCAGCGCTAGAGCAATTGGGACGATACTATGACACTGGTCGCTTAGTTCAGCAAGATAAAGCAATGGCAATTACGTATTTGCGTGAAGCCTCGTCGCAAGGCAATTTAAAAGCACAACTACGTTTAGTTAAATTATTTAATGATGGTTATGGCAGCCCGCGTGATTTTGAAGATGCCTATCGTTGGCTATTCAATTCTATGGTGGCAGATAAAGCGACTCATAGAAAAATTGAGCGAGCGCTGACTAAGTTAGCGCAAAAAATGCCAGATAGTGTGGTTGCTCGAGCTCGCCTTCCTATTTAATGGCTGTTAAAAACAAAACCCTAACTTTTTAAGTTAGGGTTTTTTAGTTTTTACAGACTGTAAAAGTATTTAACTGTCTTCTTTAGCCTTTGTTTGCGGGTCTTTTAAAACTGACATTTTAGGCGGCTGTAATGCAACAACGCGTTCGCCTTCTTGCGGCGGTTTTTCCATGTTGATTGTAAACGGTCTTAGCTTAATTGGTGTATCGTCATCACTGTCTTTATCACCTTTGAGAATAAATAAAGGGATAGCCTCAGGGTTCATTTCTAAGTATTGTTCCCAGCTAAACTCATCCGAGATACGTGTTGAACTAACCTTACCGCCTTTAGCTATAATACTGCTTAAACGTGCATACGAGCCTTCGTCTCCAAACAGTATTTGTCTAGATAAAAACGTTGCGCTGTCTTTATTTGCTTTTGCATGCGACGTTGATGAGCGTAGCGAAAATACATTTTTTTCATTAAGTAAATGAGAAAAGTATTGAACACCTAACGCATTATGATGACGATTTGGCGATAATGCTAATACACTACGAATCGTTGTTAGAGGTAAGTAGCGTTCAGCATGCTCTGATTGCGGGTTACCATAATAACAAGCTAAACCATCCATACGTGCCATTCTGCAGTTTTCCCATGCAGGATCTGACAGGTGAACCGGAATGTTTTGCTCTTGTAAGCCTCGGCCGATTGCACGCGATACATGGTTTGCACCAATAATTAATATTGTATTTGGCGATGGCTGGCGTACACCTAATAGCTTGGCGACAGGAATGGCGGTTAAGCTCTGTAGTACAACGGTAATTATAATTACTGTAAATATAAGAGGTACCATTTTTTCAGCATCCGCAACACCAGACTCCATCATGCTAAGCGCAAATACCGACCCAACGGCTGCGGCGACTATACCGCGTGGAGCTATCCAGGCAAGTACCAAACGAGACTTCATTGGTAAGTCAGTACCAAAGGTCGAAATAGCAATACACAGTGGCCGAGCAACAAAAAGCACGATAGCTAAAAATATAAATACATCGCTGTCGAGCATCATTAAATCAGAGAGCTGTAAGCGTGCTGCAAGTAAAATAAACAGCGTTGATATTAATATCATCGACAAGTCTTCTTTGAACTCAAGTACAGAATCTATTTCTAAATCGTCTTGGTTAGCAAGCCAAATACCAAATACAGTCACGGCTAATAGGCCTGATTCATGGCTTAAATAGTTTGATACAGAAAAACTAATGAGTACTAATGCCAATATACCAAACTTATGTAATTCAAATGGTAGCCACTCGCGGCGCATTAATAGTGTTGTTAACCAACCAGCAGCAACACCAATACTTAATCCAACACCTAGGGTTTTAACTAAAGCAATAATAGTGTGGCTAAATACTTCGCCTTGGCCTACCAGCATTACGGCTTCAAATACTAATACAGCGAATAATGCGCCGATCGGGTCTATTACAATACCTTCCCATCGAAGTATGCGGTCAATGTCTTGTGTTGGGCGCATTGAGTTTAATAGCGGTGCTATAACAGTAGGGCCTGTTACAACTAGCACTGCACCTAATACCGCAGCTACACGCCAATTAAGTTCAAGCAACCAATAGGCGCTGAGGCTAATAACAATACAGGTAGTAAGCATGCCGATGGAGCAAAGGTTCCTTACAACTTTTCCGATTCCTTTTAGCTCTCTGAAATGCAGAGTTAAGGATCCTTCAAATAAAATGATGGCAACACTTAGTGATACAACAGGAAACAGTAAATCACCTAACAATGCATCAGGGTCTAAAACACCACTAAATGGCCCAAGTAAAAGACCAGTAAGCAATAAGAAAAGAATAGCGGGCACTCTAAAAGCCCACGCGACCCATTGGGCAAGCACAGAGCAAAGTGCGATACCGGCTATGTAAATTGCTGACATAGATTAAGAATTCCTTATTTATGACGGTTTGTTTAGAAAGTATAACTTTTGTTAATTATTAATACAGGGGTATACACGGGAAATTCAAATATTACTAATCAATTTTAGCTGCTTATAGAAGATTAGTAGGCTTAAATTATTTTGCGCGTATTAAGCCGCCTTATTTTAAGCTGTATTAATTGTTTAATTGGTTGAATTTTAATAACAATCTAACACCACAAACGAGAAGGAATTAGCTTCGCTCGAATTTTAACCTTGATTTTTAAGAGGTATTTAGTGTAATATGCTTCGTGTTCTAATAATTAGTTATCTAATGAAGTTTATTGGAAGTAAAAGTGGTTTGTTAATCTTAACGTCATTTTTAATCTTTATAATCATGCATTAGTGGTGTTACTAGTATTTGAACACTACATAATTTCATTTGCCGAACTCTTGGTATGGTTTTGCTAAACAAGTTTATTTAATTATTTAAGTAAATAAAGGTTTGAGTTGAACTATTGCTTTCAATGTTTAACCCCCATCGTGGCGGTTAAATCTCGGTCCTTTGGTCTTCACCCTATCTGTTGGTGTATCAGACTTTAGAGGCTCTATGTATGTTGTTAATAAAAAAGCCACACACAGCTTTTTACAGCGATGCATAAACAACACTTTTAAATTTTTTGATTAGTGCTGCTCAATATTATTGGGTTGTTGCTACTTTTACTTAACCTCAAATCTAAGCTTCTTGTTTTAGATATGGTTTTTGCGTGTGTGTAAAAAAGTGTTGCCTAAATGAAAAGAAAAATTCGAAGCTATGTTTTAAACCTAGCTACTTAGTTTTAGCTCGTCTAATTAAGATGAGCGCAGATAAAATGGAAAGTTGAGCATTTATGCAAAAGTTAAATTGGCGACGTATCGTACTTAAAGTAGGTAGTGCATTAATTGCACCAGATCAAGATGGCTGCCGTTCGCGTTACATATTAACCATCGCACAGTTCATTGTTCGTTGTCGTGCCCGTGGAATCGAGGTGATTTTAGTATCATCGGGTTCTGTAGCGGCTGGAGCGCATTTATTCCCATCAGACAAACCTCGCTCCGTGGTGATGAAAAAAGCAATGGCAGCGGCAGGCCAAACAGAAATGATCGCCATGTGGGACCGCTTTTTTGACTTTCCATCTGCGCAACTATTATTAACGCACGGCGATTTACGTGACCGCGAGCGTTACCAAAGTATTCGCGAAACAGTGTTTACTTTGCTTGAGCATGGTGTTTTTCCTATCATTAATGAAAATGATGCTGTAACTACCGACGACTTAAGAGTGGGTGATAACGACAACTTATCAGCAATGGTCGCAGCAGCAGCCGATGCCGATGCTTTATTAATATTCTCAGACGTTGATGGGTTATATGATAAAAACCCTAACTTACATGATGATGCGGTGTTACTGCCTGAAATAAAATCAATTGATGAATCTATTTATGCTATGGCAGGATGTGCTACAAGTGCTGTTGGTACTGGTGGCATGAAAACCAAAATAGAAGCGGCAGAAAAAGCAACGTCACATGGTATCGCGACTTATATTATAAATGGCTTTAAAGAAGAAACATTTACAAAACTGCTAGCTGGGGAAAATCCTGGTAGCGTATTTTTACCGTACGAAAAACCGATGCAAGATTCTGTACATTGGATGACACACACAGCAAATGAGCAAGGTGAAGTTGTTGTTGATGGATCATTTGATGAATCCCTTGAAGGTGAAAGTGGATGTATTCGCGGTGATGAAATCATGGAAGTCCATGGTGAATTTGCTGTTGGTGATACCATTTTAGTACGTAGTGAAGACGGTACGCGTTTAGCTAAAGCGACCGCAAATTATAGTAGCTGTTTGTTAAACTTTATTGCAGACAACGAACAGAGTGAATTCAGCGAAAAAATGCAGGATTCAATTGGACCAGTTATATCTGAAAAACATATCGCATTATTGGAGAAGTCATGAGCTTAATTACGGACATTTCACGCCAGACAGCTAAAGCTGCCCATACACTTGCTTTACTCGACACCGAGACTAAAAATCAAGTACTAGTTGAAATGGCAGCGGCACTAAGAGAGCAAAAAGCATTTATAATTAAAGAAAACGAGAGTGACCTAAGCGCAGCACGCGACAATAACTTAGCAGCCTCAATGATAGACCGCTTAACGTTAAACGATGAGCGCATTGAAGCAATGGCAGAAGGCATTGAAGTAATAGTAAGCCTAGATGATCCTGTTGGTCAGCTACGTGATATCACAGAGCGTCCAAATGGCATTAAAATTCGTAAAATGCGCGTACCTCTTGGCGTTGTGTGTATGATTTATGAAGCACGCCCAAATGTAACAGCAGACGCTGGCGCATTGTGTTTTAAATCAGGTAATGGCGTTATTTTACGTGGCGGTAAAGAAGCACTTAAAAGTTCGCAAGCTATCGCAAGTGTAATGCACAGCGTACTTGAAAAGCATAACTTACCAGTATCACTTATTTCAGTGATCCCAGATCCAGACCGTGCACTATTAATGGAATTGATGCAGCAACGTGAAAGCATTGATTTAATAATTCCACGTGGCGGTGAAGGCTTAATTAACTTTGTTACCGAAAACAGTACGATCCCAGTAATTCAGCATTACAAAGGCGTTTGTCATCTATATGTAGATAAAGATGCTGATCTTGAAATTGCGCTTAACTTACTACTTAACGGTAAAACGCAACGTACGGGTGTTTGTAATGCACTTGAGGGCTTAGTAGTTCATCAAGATGTTGCAGATGAGTTTTTAAATCTTTGCGCAGTTGTATTACGCCAAGAAGGTGTAAAAATAAATGCCGACAGCTTTGCAGCTAAATATTTTGATAATGCAACTGTGTTAGCCGATAACGAATTTGGTGAAGAATACCTAGACCTTGAAATTGCTATTCGTGTGGTGCCAACTTTCAGCGCTGCTGTGGATCATATCGCTCAGTTTGGTTCCAACCATACTGAAGTGATTTGTACTAAGAACACAGCTGCTGCAGAGTTATTCCAGCGTAGTGTTGACGCTTCTGTAGTAATGGTTAACACATCATCTCGCTTTTCTGATGGCTCACAACTGGGTTTAGGTGCAGAGATTGGTATAGCAACCTCTAAGCTTCATGCGTACGGTCCGATGGGTCTTGAATCACTGACCACAGAAAAGTATTTAGTTAATGGAGTAGGCCAAGTTCGCGAGTAACTGCAAACTTAGGTTTATAAAAAGCCGAGCATATTCATGCTCGGCTTTTTAGTTTGTAAATTACGTAACGGTTATTTTAATTTATCAAGCCAATCGCTTGCAGGTTCAGGTCTATGTAAATAGTAGCCTTGAAGAATAACTTCTGGATACTCCTGTAGTAAATCAAAGTGGGACTGGTTCTCTACGCCTTCAGCAACTATCTCGAGTTCAAATAAACGACCTAAGCTTACAATCATATCAATAATTAGTTTATCGTTGTTATCGGTAGGAGCCTCTAAAACAAAAGAACGATCAATTTTAAGTTCTTGTATTGGTAATTGTTTTAGGTAGGTTAAGCTCGAATATCCAGTACCAAAGTCATCAATTGATACTCTAATACCTAGCTTCTTGAGAAAGTGAACGGCTTCAATAGCCGCTTCCATATGATTAAGCAATGTCCCTTCAATTATCTCAATAGTGAGTTGCTGAGGATTAATGCTATGTTGCTTTATTTGTTGGCTAATAAAGCTTAAAAAACGAGCTTCATGAAAGTGCCTGCCGCTTATATTAATCGATAAATTTAACTCAGGGTGAGTTTTACTAAGTTGCGTTAATATTTCAAGTGCATTTGAAGTTACCCAGCAATCTAAGTCATAAATTATATCTGATTCTTCGGCTATAGATATAAACTCACCTGGGCTAATAAAGCCTTTTTGGGGATGCTCCCATCTTAATAAAACCTCAGCTCCTTTAAGGGTTTGGCTTCGATCAAATTGGGATTGTAAATATAGGGATAGCTCATTATTTGAGATAGCTTTGCGTAAATCTTGCTCTATTTCAAAACGACGTTTTGCTTGCTCGCCAAACGAAGTATCAAAAAAGGTAACTCTATTACCGCCTTTCTCTTTTGCCTTGTAACAAGCTGCCTCACAGTTACGAATAGTTTCAATAGCGCTTTCCCACTGATCTTCTCGAGGAAAAATATACGTGCCAATACTTACCGTTAAGCTAACGTCTTGCTCACCTACCTTAAAAGGATGGTTTACACTTATAAGCAGCTCTTGAGCTTTATTTTCTGCCATAGCTTGGGCTCTAACTCTGCCAACGCCTTTTTCAACTGTACACAGTACTGCAAATTCATCACTGCCTAAGCGAGCAATAACATCTTTTTTACTCACCTTAGAATGAATTCGTTTAGTTAATTCTTTTAAAATGTTATCGCCAGCAAGTAGGCCTAATCCATCATTTATTGAGTGGAAGCTGTCTATGTCAATAATATAAATATAGGCATAACTATTTTCGGTACTACAAACCTGAAGTTGCTGCTCTAACTGTTTTAAAAAGCCATTTCGGTTTGGCAAACCTGTAAGCTCATCATGCCATGTGAGGTAGTGAATTCTTTCTTGTGTTACTTTAACGCTCGAAATGTCACTAAACACACCAATATAATGCACATTAGTATCTTGATCGCCTTTAACCATACTTAGAGTCAGTAGCTCAGGGTAAAGCTCGCCATTTTTGCGTCTGGTTACAAGTTCTCCACTCCAATATCCAGCTTGATTCGCATGCTCCCATACTTGATCAAAGCTAATACTAGGGTGGTTATTTTGTTTAATGTCGTGCAACTGCATTTGCAGGGAGTCAGATTCACAGTAACCGGTTATACGGCAAAATGAAGGGTTTACGGCTATAATTTTGCCATTACTATCGGCAATAACAACACCATCAGCGGTTCCCGTTAGGGCTTGATAAAATAACTTTTGTTTTGAAGAGAGCTCTTTTAATTCTTCTTCACGCTGGCTTAGTTCTTTCGCCAGTGACTCTATTTCAAGTAGCTTATCGTGTAGGTCAAAGTTTTTTTCTATAAGCCTATCAAGCATGCCCTGTGCGGTAATATGGGTACGGATACGTGCTCTAACGAGCGCTAGCTTGTAAGGTTTGTGTATGTAGTCAATTGCGCCCATCGCGAAGCCTTTTTCTTCAGACTCTTCTTCTGTAAGCGCTGTTACAAATATGACAGGGATCCCTTTGGTATTTTGTTTCGCTTTGAGTATATTACATACTTCGTAGCCGTCCATGCCTGGCATCATTATGTCTAATAAAATCAAGTCAGGCCGAGTTGACTCAATAAAGATCAAAGCCTGCTCACCACTAGTAGAAATACGTACATCGTAGTCAGTTAAAAGTCCTTCTACTAATACGTGTAAATTACTAGGTTCGTCATCAACAATAAGAATTAAAGGTTTATGCTTTTGTTCTGTGGTTAATCCATTACTGTTTGCGAGGTAATTTGAATGCACTATCTGTCCTTCTCTGCGTTCTTTACAATATTAAATCTAGTTCAGGTTAGTGGTTATGCCTAATTTTTATTATCGTTTCTATACATATCAATAAGCTCAATTACTAACGCGTAGTTAAAATGATCAATTGCTTCTTTGAGCTTAAATAGGGAGTGGCCTCTCTCATATTGATTCATTTCTAGCTGTCTAACCAAACTGCTAGGTACGGGGCGAGCCGTTAATGCTAATGAGTATATATTATCAATAACCGAGTCTTCGTTTTTTAGTTCATGTTGCTGTATATGTTCTTTTTTAAAGTTATCAGCTATCAAAAATTGTTTTACAGCAAAAAGTGTAAGTGTTAATTGTTCATTAAAATGAGATAAGTTAATACTTTTCTTATCTATTAAGCTTTTCTCAACATTTTGCGCGCTGTGTTGCAGTAGCTCCAAACCTAATGTTCCGGCCAATCCTTTAAGTGTATGTACTAGTCGAATTAAGCTTTCTAACTCTCCATTTTTGATTAATATATCAGCTTTAATTGAAAAGTCATTGTAATCGTTGACAAACTGAGTAAATAATTTAGCTAACAATTCATCATTGTTTTCTACGTTTTCTTTTGCCAGCTGCAGATTAATTGTATTTAATGGTTTGTTACTTTGTAGGTGTTTTTCTATACTTTCGAAAAGAGCATCAAAAATAATTGGTTTTACTAAAAAGTCATCCATACCGGCTCTAAACGCTGCTTTTTTATCATTAGGGTCTGCGGCTGCCGTAATCGCAATTATAGGAGTTTTGTAGCCTCGCTCTCTTAATATGCTTGTTGCTTCTAGTCCGTCCATAACTGGCATTTGAACATCCATAAAAATAATATCGATGTCATTTGTCTCTATTTTATCTAATGCGTCACGTCCATTGTCAGCAATGTTCACGGTCATATCTAATCTGGCTAAAAGAGCGGAAGCTATTTCTTGATTAATTTTATTGTCGTCAACAACTAATGCATTAAAACCCGAGAATTTAGGATGAGGCCTTAATTGCTTTTCTTTAAAATTATCAGGTGAAAGCTTCCTTAAAATTTCTACTTCACTATTTTTATTACCAATAAGTGTAATGTCTATACTTTCATTTTTTGCAACTGGCTCAGGAGACTCTTCATCAGTAATCAATAAAATAAGCGTCAATTTTTCATTCGTATTTTTATTTTGAGCGTACAGTTGTTGTAAAATAAAGTTATCGTTGAGCTCTTTTTTTTCTATCGACATTATTACAATACTAAATGGGCTACTAGGCTGAGACATTTTTGCAATGGCTCTTAATGGTTCTTTTGTTGTTTCTGTCGTTATGTCTATACCACTTAGTAAGTCCATTAATTTTTTAATTTGCTCATTATCAGGGCTAATTAATAAGGCGTGTTTTTTAAGCTTTTGTTGCTCAGATAAAGTAAAGGGTAGAGTAAAGAAAAACTCGCTACCTTGATTAATCGTGCTCCTTACTTGTATATCTCCGCCCAGCAATTTAGTTAATTGTTTGCTTATAGTGAGTCCTAAACCGGTCCCACCATACTTTCTTGTTGTGCTTGAATCACCTTGCGAGAAAGACTGGAATATAATTTTTGATTGCTCTTCAGTCATCCCAATACCCGTGTCTTTTATACTAAAGCGAAGGTTTATTGTTTTTTCGTGTTGAGATGTCGCTTCTATAATTAATGATATTTCACCATGCTCAGTAAACTTAATTGCGTTACCTACACAGTTATTTATTATTTGGCTTAAGTGCATTGGGTCGCCAATAAGTTCAAGCCCTGCATCAACGTGTAAAGTAAAGTTTAATAACAAACCTTTTTGCTTGGCATTTGTTGAGAATAAATTTTGAACGTTAGAAACTATAGTATGTAAGGTAAAAGGGATTTGCTCTAACTGAACTTTTTCCGATTCTAGCTTAGAAAAATCCAGAATATTGTTTAAAATCTGCAATAAATTTTGAGCACTTGAAAAAGCTTTATCTGCGTAGTGTTTTTGCCTTGAGGGAAGCTCGCTGCTTTGTAAAAGTTGCAACATACCTAATATGCCATTCATTGGGGTGCGAAGTTCATGGCTCATATTGGCTACAAAATCTATTTTTGTTTTATTGGCTTTATCGGTTTGCTCCATGGCACTCGTCAGGTCGGCATTCATTGCTTCCATTTGGGAATTTAATACGCGGGTTTCATTGAGTAGCTCTTTGGTTTGCTTATTTTTTAAATATAAAGCGTTAGCTGCTTTTATTACCGATGCTATTTCAGTTTGATTTTGGCTGTTATTTGAAATAGTTACTGGCTTTTCGCTATTCATATCTTTAAGTAATAAAGTGAGCTGAGTAATTGGTTTTATAACCGATCTAAAAATAAAATAGCTTAAAAATAAAATGATTAACATAATTAAAACGGCAAATATATTTGCCTGTTCTGTATTTTTTGTTAAGTGGCTACTTAGTAGCTCTTCTGTTTTGATTAGTTTATTTTTTTCTATGTTTTTAATTTCATTAGTTAAATACAGCAATTCGTTTTCTATGCCTGTAAGCACTACATTTACAGAAAAAGTGTAGCTACGGGTGAGTAATACAAGTTGGTTATAAGCTTGTTTTAAGCTTGTTGTTTTATTGGAGAGGGATTCATTTATTACAGAGGTGCTCGTTAGTTTTTTATGTAAGTGATTTAAGTTTTGTTTTACATTTTGTGCTTCATCAAAATTAGGTTTATAGAGGTAGCTTATAATTGCATGTTTTAAATTACTTATTGTGAGTAAAACATCGTTAAAAATAACTTTATTATCATTGTTTGAAGACCCTTCTAAATCACTAATTGTTACTTGTAAGTCATCAATAGGTTGTTTGAACTGAGTAATGTAAAGGTGTTCGCGTTTTTGTCTGTTTACGACAACTTGGCCAAATGTATCTTGGTAATTATTTAAATACTCGCCAAGGCGTATTAGTGAGTTTTGATACTCAGGGGTCTGGTTTTGAGTGTTTGTTTTTAGCTGCTCGAGATTTAGATTTGCCTTATTTAAGTAAAAATTAAATTTGGTAATCGTATTTTCATTTGCATTGTCAATAAATGAAACTGCATGCCCTTGCAGGGAAATAATATCGTTTTCTAAGTTAGTTACAGCTTCACTTTGATTAAGCGCGTTATGTTGCGATTTTTGCAAGTTAAGTAAAGACGTTTGCGAATAGTTAAACAAATAGCTCTGTAAAAGAAGTAATCCAATCAGCGAACACAGAGCTAATATTATTTTTGATTTAATTGAGTTTATTATCATTATCGGCTAATCAACTCATACCATTTTTGCAGGCTGTAGTCATAGGTTGGCATAACTGTATTCCACACTGCTACATTACTAAAGCGTTTATGGTAACTACCGCCATTACGTTGCCCACCTGCTTTTACAGCTACGTCGCCATTGGTATTTAATAAATCTATGTTTGTTGCTTTTCCACCGTACCAGTAATCCCATTCAGACTGAGATAGGAGTAGTTTAGAGCGCTGCGGGTTACTAATGTAATAACCTTGGCGAGCAATAAATGCACCAGGCCAGCCTGAAAGCCACCAATTCATATAATCGTAAGCTGCATCTTTTGCGCTACTTTGTATTTGTGACGATAAACACATAACACCATGCCAGCCTCGGTAGCCTTCTTTTGGCGCGGCAAATCGTACATTAATATTTTGGCTGTTTAATGCAGAAACTGCAGGCGAAAACATGCTTTCTATATGGGCTCGCTTACTTCTCATAAATTCAATCGACTCAGGAACCGAATTCCAATAGCCACTAAAGTGACCTTGGCGTTTAAAGTCGAGTAATATACTAAACAACCTATCAAGTTCTGGGCGGGTCATTGCACCTATATTGTTAAATTTTATAAGTCCTTTACTTTGTGCTGCTAGGGCTAGGTCAAATAATCCAATGGTAGGCGCATTTACAATAGCTACTTTACCTCTGTTCTCGTCATCAAGCAGCCAACTCCAGCTTTCTGTTTCGTATGCTATACCTGGCTTAATAAAGTCGGTGTTGTAACCAAAAGAGTCAACATTATGCACATAAGGTAAAAAGCTAAGATGATCGCTTTCTTGTGCACTTAATGTGCCATCGGGTTGAACATTTAATAATTTATAGGGGGCATCACCTGCACCAATACTTGCAGTTTCGGTTAGTTTTCCCGTTTTAGTAAGTGGATTTATCTCGTTAAAGTAGGTGAGTCGTTTTTTTTCTATTGGCTGAATGGAACCTGCATCCCAAAGCACATTAATGCTGTCTGACCATTGTTCGTATAAATCAAAGGAGCTAGGGTCCATTGATGCCTTTTGCAAAACAGCAGCGCTGCCTGCGGGAGTAAATTCTATATTAATACCCAAGTCACTCATCGCTTGCTTGCGGATAGCCTCTTGGAGTGTTACATGCGTACCAAGCACTCTTAATATGACTTTTTTTCGGGCAAAAACATAAGGCGCATGTGTTATTGCACCAGCTGTTAAACCTATTGCAGCTAGCTTTTTTAGCGTTGAACGCTTAGGGTTGTCCATGTTAAGCCTAAAGTACTAATGTGTGACATTATGTATAGCTAAGAACTTGTAAAGACACAAGTTGAATGGATAAATTTAAAATTATATAGAATGAAAAATTAGAATATTAGGGTGTCAAAAAATAATAAAAACAGTGGAAAAATAGAAGAGTAGAACGAATTTGAAAAGGAGTAGGAAAGTGGTGGAGCTAAGCAGGATCGAACTGCTGACCTCCTGCGTGCAAGGCAGGCGCTCTCCCAGCTGAGCTATAGCCCCACATTCCTAAGTTACATATAATGTAACTGCTTGACTGCTGAGTTCCAAGCAGGACGAACTTTAAGTTTTTTTATAAATTTGGTCAAGTATTTTTTCGTAAATTTTCACTGTTTACGTCAATTTTTGTTAGACTCGGCTTAATTCAAAACTAAAACGATAAAAAACAATGAAAAAATGTGTTCTAGCGCTTATGGTTTTACTCGCTGGCTGTGCCTCAAATGATGAGCCGCCTTTTGAAATAAATAATAAACAGTTTCACGAAAAGCAAGATGATCAAGGCAATAAGGTTTTTGCTTATGTTGTTTCGGTAAAAGCTAAGCATCGTGAAAACTTTAACCTTGACCGTGGTTCTAATAAGAGACCAAGTCGTGGTGAGGTTAAGCAGTATATAGAGAAAGAGCATTTTGAAGAGTCGAGCATTCTGAAGTTACAGCTAGAAGACCAAGCAGTTGAATTATTAAATCAAGAGCTAAAAGATCGTAAGTATTGCGACAACAAGCATGAAGTTAATGATGTTTTATGGCGAGATTTGAGTGTACAACTAAGAGGGCGTTGTTTGTAATATGTTGGCTGATAAAACTAAGTTAGCAGAGCTTTTGGCGCACCTAGATATTAACTATGATGTAATAGAGCATCCGCCGCTACATACTAGCTTAGCGGCAGATGAGTTTATGATTGAGCGCCCAGGTACTCGTCTTAAAAACCTATTTTTACGCGATAACGAAGGCAAGCGACACTTTTTAGTTATTACAGCGCACAATAAGCAGCTCGACTTAAAGGCACTATCAAAGCAACAAGGGCTTTCACGCTTAGGGTTCGCATCGAGTGAGCGGCTAGCTAAATATTTAAAAGTGGCTCCTGGGTGTGTATCTATGTTGGCTCTTTTAAATGATAAGCAAAACGAAGTGAGCTTATGGGTTGACCAAGATATTTGGCACGGTGATTTGTTTCATTGTCATCCGTTTGAAAACACCCAAACATGGTTGCTTAGTAAAGCTGATTTAGAAACATTTTTTAATTACACAAAGCATCAACCGCGCGTTGTATTTTTACCCTCAAAATAAGCCCACATAATTAACGATAAACCACATAAGCAAACCGCAAGCAGCGTAAACATAAACGCTGTTTGCCCATGATGTTGGTATACCACACCGGGTAATAACGACCCCAATGCGCCACCACTGTAATAAAACGATACATATCCGCCATTGGTTACACTTGGTGGGGCTTTACTTATTTTATTAACGAGCGGTGCGGCAGTTGAATGAATCACAAACATAGCACCACAAAACAAAGTAAATGCGATTAAAAATAAGCTAAGCTGATGGCTCATTAATAAAATAATACTCACACTATAAAAACTAAATACCGCAGTTAATAAGTGCCAAGGCGAAGGGACTTTTTTAAGTAACCAAGGTGCAGCAATAGAGGCGAGGGCACCAATTAAATAACCACTGTAAACTAAACCTATGTCACGAGTATTGGTAATTAAAAACGTGTTTTGTAATATAAACGGTAAGTAATTAAGCAGTGCAGCGAAACAAAAAAACATACAAAAAACGGCGCCGTAAACTTTAAGTACAGCGCCTTCTTTAAGTTGTTTAATGTAATCGAGTGGGGAGAGCTGCGACTGTTTAGCTGGGTTTGTAAAGCGGGAATGCTTAACTGTCAAAGCTAAGCAAAGAAGCATAAAAGCAATTACGTAATAAAAGCTCTGCCAATTCCATAAGTCGCTAAACAAAGCGGCAAGCACACGTCCAAAGTAACCACCAACTATACTGCTACCAATATATAGGGTCATATTTTTTTGAAGTGTATCAGCGCTATAACTCATGCCTATATAGCTAGTCATTGCTGTTAAAGCTGCGGGGAGCGTTAAACCCTGTAAAAATCTGACTAATAATAAAAGCTCAAAGCTAGGTACATAAACAAAAAGTAAGCAGCTAAGGCCTAAAAGCACCATTGCAATACGTAATATAAGTAGTGGATTTATTTTTGCTAAAAATAAACCATAAACGAGCGGGGCAATGGCTAAGGGCAGCATAGTTGCAGTCATTAAGCTGCCAGCTACCGCAGGTGCTACATTAAATTCGCTCGCAAAAAGGCTAAGTAGGGGTTGCGGTGCATAAAGCACAAAAAATATAAATACCGAGCAAACGAGTAGATGAGGTAAACGCATTATATGGCTTGTGCATTTGCTGATTGGTTGCGTGGTATTGTATTAAAAATTGCTTTTAATTCATAATTAAAACCATAGTCATTGCGCTATATCATGGTTTGTTTTAACTAGTTTGCTAGATTAATGTCGATAGCGCTGTTATTTGAACTCGTTGGTGATTAAAATAGCGATAATATTAGTTTTTAGTGGAACAAAGTCATGGGTTCATTACAAGACCAATTGCTTCAAGCAGGATTAACAACATCGCATAATGCTAAAGTTGCTAAATCAGAAAAGCGTAAGCAACAAAAAAAGCAAAAGAAAGGGGCTACTAGCAACCCAAGTGATCTGCAAAAGCATATTCAACAAACCAAGCTAGAGCAGCAAAAAAAAGCTGAAGAGCTTAACCAAACACGCCAAGTGAGCTTAAAGCAGCGCGAACAAGAAGCGCGTGTTAAACAAATTTTAGAACACCACAACCAAGATGCTATTCGTGGTGAGCGCACATTTAATTTTACTTATCAAAACAAAGTAAAAAATATCGACGTGAACGAGAAAACGCAAAAAGCGTTATCGGGCGGTCGTTTAGCTATTTGTGTACTAGAAGGGCAATTTTACGTATTAGACGACGAACCAGCACGCAAAGTGGCTGAAGTTGACGAAAAGTATATTGTTTTTCATGTAGAGCCAGAAAACAAACCAAAAGATGAAGATGACCCATACGCAGACTTTGAAGTACCAGATGATATAGTGTGGTAATAGTTATTAAGGGTAAGCTCATTTTTATTTGCTAAAGTATATAAAAGTGAGATAGAAACGAGTTAGCGGTTTTTGGTTAAGTTGATCGTCTAGCGTCGTTTCGTACGTATGCTTTTTATTTGATTGTTTACTACAATCAATAGAACAGTTTTTCTAACCGTCAAAAAAGAAGAGTAAATACAATGAGCAAGATGAAAACACTACTATTAGGCGCGGGTATTACTTTAGCCGCAAGCTTCTCGTTTAATGCAGCAGCTGCCGATGGCGCTGCACTTTATACCGCTAAGAATTGTCAAACTTGTCATGGCGCTGAAGGTAAAGCACCAATTATGGGTATGTACCCTAAACTAAACGGTCAAAACAAAGACTACTTAGTAGCGCAAATGAAAGATATTAAGTCAGGTGCACGTAATAACGGTATGACCATGGCAATGAAAGCAATGGTTGCAACGGTAACTGATGAAGAGTTTGAAGCAATTGCAGATTACCTAGCTAACGTAAAATAATTTACGCAGTTATACCATTTTAATGCAATTGGTATTTTAGTTTTATAAACAGCCACACAATAGTGTGGCTGTTTTGTTTGGTGTTTGCTATAAAATAGAGACTGCTTTAGACTTCTAAACATCTGTTCGTACAGGTTAATAATGTACGTTTTTATAAGGCTCATTATGTTTGATTTACCCCAACTCGATTTAAAAAATAAAGTATCAGCACAAGAGTGGCAACTTCGTGTTGATTTAGCCGCGTGTTATAGACTGGTAGAGCACTTTCGTTGGGGGGATTTAATCTATACGCATTTATCAGCACGTTTGCCTGGCACCGACCACTACTTAGTGAATGCGTTTGGTTTAACCTTTGATGAAGTAACAGCCTCTAATTTAGTAAAGGTCGACTTAGACGGCAACATTATTGACGATACGCCATTTAGTATTAATCCAGCTGGTTTTACTATTCACAGTGCGATTCACGAGGTACGCGAAGACGCTCATTGTGTTATTCACCTTCATACCAAAGAAACAATCGCAGTCGCTACACAAAAAAATGGTTTATTACCGCTTAGCCAATATTCAATGTTTTCACTGCCATCGCTTTCTTATCATGGCTACGAAGGGCTTGCAGTAAACGACGACGAGCGAAAAGTGCTGCAAGATGATTTGGGCAGCACTAACCATATGTTATTGGTAAATCACGGTGGCTTAACAGTAGGCCCAACTGTAGGCGATGCGTTTATGCGCTTTTATGATTTACAGCGAGCGTGTGAAATTCAACTAGCGCTACAATCAAGCTCGCAAGAGGTGATTGAAGTACCGCAACCTATAATCGACAATATTTATAATCAAGCAAACGTAGTACACAGTGGCAGCACTGGCGGGCAACTTGCGTGGCCTGCGATGTTACGTAAAGCGTATCGACTTGACCCTAGTTTTGCAAAATAACCCATAGCGGTTAATAAGGAATTTTAATGAAAGTAAATCGCGTTGAAGTATTTGATATTCACTGTCCTGATAGACCTTCTTGGACACCTGTGTTTGTACGTATTCATACTGACGAAGGTATTAGTGGTGTTGGCGAAGCGGGCCTTGCATACGATTTAGGTCACAGTGCTGCAGCGGCTATGATTAAAGAAATGGCCGACGCCTTTTTAATCGGCCACGACCCATTTCAAACAGAAAAACTATGGTCACGTATGTTACGTGAAAGCTTTTGGGGTTTAGGCGGCGGACCTGTTGTATATGCTGCAATGAGCGCAATTGATACTGCACTTTGGGATATAAAAGGTAAAGCGCTTGGTTTACCTGTATACCAGTTATTAGGCGGTAAAGTTAACGATAAACTACGCACTTACGCATCGCAATTACAGTTTGACTGGGATAGCGAATTTAAAGCGCTAGTACAACCGCAAGAATATGCAGAAGCGGCTTTAAAGGCGATGGCCGAAGGTTACGATGCAGTAAAAGTAGATCCAATTCAGTACGATAAAGACGGTAACACTTATTACGACCGTACAAAAATAATCTCACGCACTGAAATGAAGCTATACCGTGCACGTATGCAAGCTATTCGCGAAGCAGTAGGCGACGAAGTGGATATTATTTTTGAATGCCACAGTTTACCTGGCGTGACAACAGCCATTCAGTTGGGTGAAATTGCAGAAGAATTTGACTGTATGTACTTTGAAGAGCCAGTTAACTATTTAAACCATTCATTGCATGCAAAAGTAGCAGATAAAGTTAATGTGCCAATTGCTGGTGGTGAACGTTTGTATAATCGCTGGGGTGTGCGCCCGTACTTAGAAGATCAAAGTATTGATGTTCTGCAACCTGATATTGGTTTATGTGGTGGCTTTACCGAAACTAAAAAAGTATGTGATTACGCAGATATCTTTGATGTGCGTATTCAAGCTCACGTATGTGGCGGGCCTGTTGCAACAGCAGCATCACTGCACTTAGAAACGGCTATCCCTAACTTTTTGATTCATGAGCACCACACTTATGCGATTAAAAAGTGGAACCGCGAGTTATGTTTACAAGACCCACAACCTAAAAATGGTTTCTTTGAAGTGTCAGAAGAGCCAGGGTTGGGTATTGAATTAAATGATGAGATTGTTATGCGTTCTCAACGCGTAGAAATAAAATAATAGTCTTTTAACCTAACTTAGGTCATGCATTAAAAAGCCGGTAAGTGATTAGTCACTTACCGGCTTTTGCTTATTTAGGGGGAAGTAAAGCTTGTTATAACTCGTTAATTCTACATTCTACGTCTTTAAGCTCAATAGTGGCTTTACTATCAAGGTGGCGTATATAGCATTGCTTGCCTTTAATCATCAATTCAAACTGATCGGGTGTATTGCGACTTTGCGTGTCGATAATATTATTACCATCCACATTGCTAAGGGTTACTGTGCTGCTGGTAGTAAATACATTCTCAGCTAATTGAGTTTCTTGTATATGTACAAGTGTTTTAATTGCTTTGCTAACGGCTGTTTTATTTGGCTTTGCCAGTAGAGCATGTTGCAGCTTAGGTGTCGGATCTGGATTTTGAGATATGCAGCCATTGAGAAAAAACGCAGAAAATACAACGATTAGTAAAAAGTACATTTTCATAAATTGGCCGTATTATTATAAAAAGAGAGTTTAATATAACTAGTTTTACTTAAACTTGGTAGTAGTGCTTAGCGTTTGCATAGCTAAGGTTATGCCATGTCTTATCGTTTGAGCATAACGCCTTATGGCAGTGCCATAGAGTGTTGTAGCTTGTATTTATTTGGCACACAGGAAAGTTGCTTGCAAACATAATACGCTGCTGGCCAAAGTGATTAAAAAGAATATTAAAACACGCTGCTTGCTGCTCACTGGTAAGTTGTAGTAATTCAAAACCAGAGAATTTAATTGCTATGTTGTCGTGCTGAGCAAGTAACTCAGCACCTTGTTGCCAGTCATTTAAATTACTTGGCAGTCCTGCATGATTAATTATAATTTGAAGCTGCGGTAGCTGCTTAGCGTAGTAAGCTATTTGTTTGGTTATTTCGCTATTTTCAATATCAAATTGAGCTTCAAAATGCAGTTTATTTGTAGCCAATAAATTAAGGTTATTAATACAATGAGGGCTTTTTAGTCTCACTGCATCATCGTCTTCGGTTATATCTCTTATACCACAAAGGCTTGAATGAGCCAGTGCATTTAGCGCGTGATTAAATTGCTCTGCGGGCGCATCAATTTGGTTGTAACTAATAGCCTTAAATGAAAGGTTTTTTAAATGCGAGCTTAGCCAGTTTAACTCGTTTATAGGTGATTGATTATCAAACCCAGCCTCAATGTGCACAATACCCGCAAGTTCAAAATCAGTACTTTTAACAAGTTGCTCTGCACTTATTGCTTGTTTAATTTTTTCTAGGTTAGGCCATGCTGGTGGGTTTTCGCCTTGTAGCCAAGTATATTGCCCCACGGCAAGATTAAAAAAATGCACATGAGGGTCAATAATTTGCATGATCATTGGGCAGTGTAACCACCATCAATACTTTGTAGGCTGCCTGTTATAAAACTGGCATCGTCACTTGCTAAAAAGCTCACAAGGGCAGCAACCTCATCGGCTTGACCTAATCGGTTAAGCGGTTGAAGACTTGCTTCCTCGGCAACTATTTCTGCTTTGTTTGCGCCACTTTTTGCGCAGTACGCATCTATCGCGTTATGAAATAGCGGGGTTTCTATTGTGCCAGGGCATACTGCATTTACTCTAATATTAAAGCTCGCGTAATCAAGCGCCGTTGTTTTGGCCATTGAGGCAAGGGCATGTTTTGTTAGGTTATACGCAAAAGAGTTTTGCTTACCTATAATTGCTTGATCGGATGCGACTAATATAATAGCGCCGCTATTTTGCGCTTTCATGCTTGGCAATACGCTTTGTACTGCGGCATAGGCGCCTTTAACATTAAGCGCAAAAAGTGCATCGAGAGTTTGCTCATCGGTGCTTTCTATATTTGCGCTTAAGTGTTTTCCAGCATTAGAAACAAGTACATCAATACGTTTGCTTTGTTCACAGATAGCGTTGATGCAGCTTTGTACCGCCGATACATCACTTACATCACACTGATGAAATATACCAGTTTCGCTTGGCTCTATATCAAGGTTATGTACTTTATAGCCATTACTTAGCAAACGCTTTACAACGGCTAGACCAATTCCTTTTGTACCACCTGTAACTACTGCAACTTTAGACATACTTACTTCCTTTATTGCTAACTAGTGAGAGTGACCGCAGCCGCCTTCAGCGTGCACATGTCCGTGAGAAACTTCTTCACTCGTCGCTTCACGTACAGATACAACTTCAACGTCGAACGTTAGTGTTTTGCCCGCAAATGGGTGGTTTAAATCACAATCTGCGTTAAAACGACCAACCTTAACAATAGTAACCTGATGACGACCTTGGTTAGAGCTAACCATTGCTGTCATACCTGGTTTCCATACTTTAACGTCGCCTTGTAGATGCTTAAGCGGAATACGTTGAATTAAATCATCAACACGCTCGCCGTACGATTCACTTGGCTCTAGAGTTACACTAAATTTTTCGCCGGCTTCTTTACCTTCAAGTGCTTTTTCTAAACCAGGAAGCATGCCTTCGCTGCCATGAATGTAAGTAAGTGGCGCTTCGTTTGTGCTACTTTCAATTTGCTCGCCCGCTTCGCTAAGGGTGTAATGAAATTCAACTGCTGAATTTTTGCTAATTTGCATGCTTGTCTCTTCAAATAATAACTATGATAGGGCGCAATTTTACGCGAAATATACTTGTTTATAAACTTAACGTGGCTGATTTAGTGTTTTTTGTAAATTTAGCAGAAAATCTTTTTTTATTGGTGCTGCTTTTTGCTTTTCAGCCTGTGGTATAAACAGTACTAATTGAGTGCCAGGCTTTAAAATGCTCGATGCAGAGAGTTTGTTCCATTTTGCCAAGTCGCTATGAGGTACATCGTAAAGCTGACTTATACTCCAAAGGCTATCGCCTGACTTAACTTCGTAATCTATTTCAATGGTGGGGATCGCAATCTCTTGGTGTTCTAAATAAGGGCTGATTTTGTAATCAACAGTTAATGTGCTTGGCAGAGTTTTAGGTTGTCCAACTAATAACTTTTCTCCAACACCTATTAAATTATTATTTTTATTATTAAGTTGTTTTAAAGCTTTTACAGACATACTAAAACGCCTGGCGATACTGTAAAGCGTATCATTTTGTTTAACGATGTACTCTCCAGCAAAGTTTGATTTGAAGAACTGACTTTTTAATAATGCTTCTTGCCCTATAGGCAGCAGTAAAGTATGCGGCCCGTTAGGTGAGCTTTGATTTTTTAAATATCCCTGATTAATAGCATGTAACTGCTTTGAACCTATACCAGAGAGCTTGGCAATGACTGAAAAGTCGAACTGCTGGCCTATGTTCATCTGTGTTGTAAATGGTTTATATGCTAGCTTTGGGCGTTTAATGCCCTTTTGTGGATGTTTAACTAAATAACTTAAAGCGAGTAATTTGGGTACATAGTCAGCAGTTTCTTTTGGCAGACTGAGCGACCAGTAATCGGTGCTTTTACCGCGTTTTTTGTTTTTTTCGATTGCACGTTTAACACGGCCTTCACCACTATTATAAGCGGCCAAAGCGTGTAGCCAATTACCATCAAAGCGTTTATGTAAGTAACTTAAGTAATCAAGTGCAGCATCGGTTGAAGCAAGTACGTCTTGGCGCCCGTCATACCATTGGTCTGACTTAACACCAAAGTGATGCGCCGTTGCGCCAACTAATTGCCAAACACCAACAGCTTGCTGTGATGAGGCTATTGTTGGTCTAAAATCGCTTTCTACAAATGGTAGTAATGCGAGCTCCATAGGTAATTGCTTTTGCTCAATTTTTTTTACGATGTGATACAGGTAAGGCGCTGCGCGTTTGCTCACCGTTTGTAAGTAGTTAGGTTGCTTTGCATACCAGCTGATACGCTTTTTTAAAGCGCGATTTTGATAAATCGTAAAGTGTAGATTATTGGCTATATGCACCCACAGATCGGTGGTTTTTGGTGGGCGCTTTTTTACGATTGTTTTTTTGAATTGAAGTGGCGTAACTAGCTCATTAATTTGAGGCGTTTGAGCTACTTCCTCGTCAATATCATAAGTATAGTCAGGCTCAAAATGAGTAAATATTTGTGGAGCTTCTTGTGGTTCTTGCTCCGTTGATTGACAACCAAATAACAAAATACCCAAACAACATAAAACCAAACTGCGCATAGTGATCACTTTTGTAAATTCCTTTTATTATTTTAACACAATCCGTTGTGTTGAGTTATTCTGCGCTTTTTGTGCGATTTAGGCCAGCTTGTAAAAAGAAGTTGCTCGATTTTATATTAAGCGCTTCTTGTTTATAAGGCTCAATAACTGATTCAGGAAACGATAGCATTAACTGCTCAATACTTTGATCTTTATTGTTTTTAACGTGCTCTGTTATGGCTGTTAAAAATGATAGTGGCTGTTTCAGCTGCTCTTTTGTTAATGTGCCGCCGTGGCCAGGTATAATAATAGTGAGCTTTTCGTCGTTAATATATTGCTTAAGCAACGTTTGCCAACTTTTAAGTTCACCGTGTCCAGGGTAAGGAAGCCAGTCAACGATATCGCCACCAATCAGCACACTGCCATTATTAGTAGTAATAGTTAAATCACCGTTAGTATGGGCTTGCTGCGGCTCAAGCGTTACCTCAAAACCACCAAGGTCGATAATTTTACGACTATTAATGACTATTTCGGGTTTGCTAAGCTGATACTCCTGCCAGCGAAAAAGTCGCTTTTTTGCAAGCTTTAACTTATCACGCCATTTAGGTTGCTCTTCTTTGGGTACATTCGCTAATCGTTGGTAGCTCAGCTCAATGCTCTTTTCATAGGTGTCTAGTTTGTCGGTATATGCTGTTTGGTAAAGGCTAAAATTTTTATTTACTTGCTGATGAACAACGAGCTTGGCATCAGGATAATAATTTTGCATAACCGCCATACCGAGCAAGTGATCGTCATGGTAATGCGTGGCAACCAAATAGCATAAAGGTGTTTTAAGGCGTTTTTTTAAATCTTCAGCAAGTTGTTCAACTGCAGCAAAATTGGCACTCGTATCAACCAGTAGGGCACATTTTTCGCCTTCAATTAATACTTGGTTAGAGTCGTAAAAGCGAAGCTTGTCTTGTTGCTTTAAAAACTGAATATGAGGGTTTATTGTATTCCAAATAACGGCAGCGTAGGTGCTAGGTGCTATTGATAGTAAAGTGCATGACAATAGTAAGTGCTTACATGAAGAGGTTATGTTTGAAAGTTTTAACTTCATTTATTATCTCTACGCTGAGGTTTAATTACTTTAATAATAAACAAAAAGCGCAGTATGCGCTTTTTATTTTTGGTGTTTGGGGTCATTTGCCAAATGCTGACTGAGTTTATCAATCAATTGGTCTTGATGCTGTTGTTCAACTGTAGCCTGTGTTTTTGCTTCTAGCAATTCGTGGCTTAAGTTTAATGCTGCCATTAGTAGGGCTTTTTGATCGTTTCTAACGGTTGAGCGTTGTTTCATTTGCTCAACTAAGTCATTTAGATTTTTAGCTGCTGCTATTAATGCATCTTCCTGCCCTTCGGGGCAAGCAAATTGCTGCTCTTTACCTAGCAACTCAACAGTGACCCGCTGGTTTTGCAGCTCAGACATTAGCTAGCCTGTTGTGCGCTTTGTAATTTATCAAGAAGACCAGATAAAGTAGTGCTGGCATCTTTTTGCTTTTCTTCATTTTCTAAAGCTTCAAGCTGTAGTAATTCGTTTTCATCGCTTAGTTTAGTGTTCTGTTCTTTTAAAGTAGCAACATCTGTTTGTAATTGATTATTACGTTCGATTAAAGAATCGATCAGTTGTTCGAGTTGTTGAAGAGTAGTGTTGTTCATAAAGGCGCTCATATAACTGTAATTAATGTCATGCAAATGTAAAGCAAAGTGTGTTGATTTGCCAGCATTTACGGTGGTTTTAGCTGATTTTTCTTCTGCGTTAAGGGATAATTCAGCATATGAGCTTTTTCATTCAGAAATGGTTCACTTTAACACTCTCTTATCTTGGTGTGAGTTGCCAAAGCCTAGTGCTTATGGTTCACTTACGATATTAAATTGCGTATGGCGAAAATAAATAATGCTTAGTTACAGACACTCATTTCATGCGGGTAATCCTGCCGATGTACTTAAACATTTAGTACTGGCACAAGTACTAAATTACCAAACAATTAAAGATAAACCGCTTGATTATATAGATACGCATTCGGGAGCTGGCTTTTTTGAACTGGCGGCCGCTGATGCGCAAAAAACGCAAGAGTATCAAGATGGTATTGAAAAACTTTGGCAACATAAAAGTGAACATGCAGAGCTTAATGAGTACATTGAATTAATTAAGTCATTTAACGACACTGACGAACTTGCATTTTATCCGGGTTCACCAAAAATTGCAGAGCATTACTTGCGCCGCCAAGATAAGGGTTGGTTTTTTGAACTGCACCCGCGCGATTTATTATTACTCGAAGAAAATATGCAAGGTAAGCGCTCCATTCGTGTGCGCGGAGAAGATGGCTTTACCGGCTTAGTAGGATTATTACCACCAGCATCTCGCAGGGCGTGTGTATTAATTGACCCACCGTACGAAATTAAAGATGACTACGAAACGGTTGTAAAAACCTTAGTTAAAGCTCATCTGCGTTTTGCTACAGGTACTTATATGATTTGGTATCCGGTAGTAGACAGAGAACGCATTGATAATATGGAGCAGGGCTTAATTGATTCAGGAATGCGCAACATTCAGCTATTTGAATTAGGCACTGAAGCGGACACTGACGTACACGGCATGACAGCATCTGGCATGATTGTGATTAACCCTCCATGGAAGCTAAAGCAAACAATGGATGCAATAATGCCTGAACTTGTTGATTTGTTGAGTGAGCCAAGTGGTTTTTACAGAAGTGAACAACTCGTTGATGAGTAGCTTTAAATAGTGCTTACAATGAATGATAAAATGCCCAGTTTTGCTGGGCATTTTATTTAAAATCAATACGAATGTGTTAGGTAACACATATATTAGGGAGCTAAATATTAATTAAAATAAACTGCGTTAAAAGTAGCAAGCGTATTACCGCTGTTGTTTTTAAGTTTTAGTGACTCGCCTGTAATTTCCCACTTTGAAGTATTGTTAAGTACGTTAGACATAGCTGCCTCTTGGTCCATATTCTCCGAACACATCTTTTTTGTACTCGCTAACTGACTAAGTGTAATTGTGTGCTGCTCGGTGCTATAACTTCCGCTAAAATTATTACAGCCTAAAAAGCCATTAACACGGTAGTCTTTATCGAACTGAATAAACGGCTCTTTAGTTCTAACATTTACTGTTTGAGCATTGATTGTTATTGCTTTCCAGTACGTGTTTGTAAGCGTTACGTCTGGCTTTTCAACGGATACTTTTGAAAGCTCAATTTTATAAGGGCCAGTTAGCTGTGATTCTCTAAATGGGTCGTTATTTGTGGTACTTGTGTAAAGTACTTTGTCTTTATTTATGATTCTGGCGCTTAGGCTATAGCGGTGTTTATCGTTAACTTTACTGGCATCATAAGTTAGCTCTACAGTAAATGGTGGGGCTTGGGTAATATCAATCACTTCTTGGGTTATTATATCTGCTTTTACATCCATTTTAGATACATCCGAAAGCGTAACTATTAACTGTGAACCGGGGCGAAGCATACTGCGATCTTTGTAGCTAACTTGGGTAGTTAGAGTCGATATTGATTTTGCTTGCTCTGTATTTTCAGTCGGCTTTGTTTGTTGATCACAACCGGTTATAGCAAAAGCGCTCAGTGCTAATAAACTAAGTCCTGTAAGTGCTTTTTTACGTGAATGTACTGCTTGATGCTTTTCCATGTTTGTTATCCTTACTCAATATTATCCCCCTAGTGTATTACCTAGTGACTTAATCATTCCTTAACTTATTTTAAACATAAAAAAAGGCGCATTAGCGCCTTTAATAATTAAAAACAAACGATTATTTTTTAACAAACTTAGTTAAAATAACTATGCGCTGGCCGTCAACTCGCCCTTCAATATGTTCAGGGTTGCTGGTTAGGCCAATATTACGAACAGCTGTTCCGCGTTTAGCTGTAAGGCTACTACCTTTAACGTCTAAGTCTTTAATTAGGGTAACAGTATCGCCTGCTTGAAGTACTACACCGTTGCTATCTACATGCTTTAAATCGTCATCTTCAGCAAGTGCTTTTTTAGCCCACGTTAGCGTATCTTCTTCAAGGTAAATCATGTCTAGCGCATCTTGTGCCCAGCCATTATCAGGCGCTAAACGCGAAAGCATTCTGTAAGCTACAACTTGTACTGCAGGAGTTTGGCTCCACATGCTATCGTTTAAACAGTGCCAATGCGTAGGCGTTATTTCGCTGTTATTCTCGATTTGATCTTTACATGTTTGACACGTGTAAATACATTTATCTGAGTGGGTTTCAGTTACCGGTGGTACTTCATAAACAGATAAGTTCTCGGTGGCTGCACACAATTCACATTGATTATTACTACGTTCGATTAAGGCTTTTTCAATACTCATGGGGCTCTTTCTGATTCTGGTCGAGTTAACATTTGCTGCTATTGTACTCCAAAACACGAGCTCTGCGCCATTAGTCCCTTAATTTTGTGTGGGTATATTACTCATATACTTATCTTCAATAGTTTTTATATATCCTTGAGCGTGAAGGTTTTTAATTGCTAGGTTTATCTGGGGCAATAATTCTTTGTGTTTGCTCAATAAGCGAATTCTTAAAAAACCATGGGAATGCTGTGCGCCAAAGGCAATGTTTATCCCTAACTGCTTTGCCCAATAGAGCGCAGTTAACTTACCTACTAGTGCAGCTTCTACACGGTTTCTTGATAGGGCTGTCATAAGTTCTTTTTCGGATGGAAAGTCAACACGCTCAAAGGTGTTGTCATTAAAGTAATAGTAACCTAGTACCGTTCCTATATTTTTACCCTTCAAGCTATCAGCGCTTTGCCAATGCTGGGCATTTTTAGGCAAGGTAACAATCATTTCTGTGGCATAAATAAGCGGCTCTGAAAAAACATAACGAGGGTCATTTCTCTCACTCTTTGAGAGCCATTCTAATGAAATAACATCAAAATCGATTATTTCATCTTGTAAATATTTGGTAATACGCTTTGTAGGTAGGTCGATATGAGAAGCTGCAATATTGGCATCATCGAGTACTTTTTCAATAATTTCGGGTAATATGCCAGGCTTTTCTGGATCATTTGTATAATATGGATAATGACTCCCTGACGCGCTGACATTATATTTGAGGGGAGTAGGATTAATGCTGGCATAGCTAAAAAATACAAATAGCAGAGGGCTCAGTACTAATAACCGAATAAAGTTAGTCAAATCTCTACCTTTTATATTAATATTTTATATTAGTGTTGTGTAATTTTAACGTTTTTGCAATGACGACTATATTTATCTTATGCGTGTTGCATTAAAGTACACATATTATTGGCTGTTTTGCCATCTTTTATTTATAGGTTTAGAGCCAAGTGAAATTACATAACATACCTGATGAAGTACAAAAAATAACTCAGTTTGTTGCGCGGCAACCTATTTTTGATATAGACCAGAATGTTTTCTCGTACGAATTGCTTTATAGAGACTCAGCCAATAATGCGTTTCCTGTAGGCACTTCAGATGTCCATGCGACAAGCCGCCTATTTTTTAATGCTTTAATGTTGGTTGGTTTAGATAGACTTACCGCACATCATTTAGCTTTTATAAACTTGTCATCAGAAACTATTCTCGATAACTTCCCCAAACTTTTATTGCCAGAAAATAGTGTTATTGAAATAGTGGAGCGCACGGGTAATATTCCTGCGGTGGCTGAGCGTGTGCAAGAACTTAAAAAAGAAGGGTATGTTTTTGCGTTAGATGATTACGATGGCGATCCAAAATGGGAGCCACTGTTAGCACATGTTGATTACATAAAAATTGAGATAGATGATCCGGTTATTAAAACCAATATGCGCATTAAAAAAATAAAACGCGCAAATCCACATGCAAAAATAATTGTTGAACGAATAGAGACGCATGAACAATTTAATGTATTAAAATTGGCTGGCTGCGATTTATTTCAAGGGTTCTTTTTTTCTCGCCCAGAAATGATTACGTATAAAGGTGTAGAGCCTTCTAAGCTAACCGTTTTTGATCTATTGCGTTTTACAGCAAAAGAAACACTTTGCTTTAAAGAAGTTCATCAACGAGTGGCCAGAGATGTCGCCATAACAGCGAGGGTTTTAAAGCTAGCTAACGCGCGTTCAGGCAAAGCAAATTTAGTCATTACGTCTATTTCACAAGCGGTTATTTATTTAGGTGAGGACACAATAAGACAATTTGTTCGCGTATTAGCAATTAGTGAGTTGGGGGTCGAAAAACCAACCGAATTAACTAAGCTTGCTTTAACGCGGGCTCAATTTATGTCGCTAATATTGGAGCAAAATAATAAAGAGTTGACCGAGCAAGGGTATCTGGTGGGTTTGTTCTCGGTGCTTGATGCTATTTTAGATGCTGAATTAAAAGACATAGTTAAAGAGTTTACTTTAGATGCTGCAATATCTGATGCGTTACTATTAGAGAGCGGCATTTTAGGGAACTGTTTATCGCTTATAAAAGAGTTTGAATTAGATAATATAGATGAAGCTATGGTCCATTTGGCCAACATAAACTCAGAGCTGCACATTGGCGATATATTTAATTTTTTATTGGATGCTGTTTTATACAGTGATGACATTATTGAGGCAATAACAGAATAAATATGCGTAATTGGTTGTCGGTTATAAGTGTAGTGGTTGCTCTTTGTTTATTGTTTCCTGGTATTACAAAACCAGTATTAACAATAGAGGGCAACATAGATAAATCAAAATTAGCGCAAGCGGGCATTGAAATGCTTGCTGAAGAGGGCGATGGTCGGACTCGTAGCATGCTAATGATGTTCTCGAATATGCTAGGGCTTGATAAGTTAGAGGGCGAGATCAGCGCCTATAACAAAACACAAAGTATTTTAGGCACAGTTCAAGAGCTTGCTAGTAATAATAATTTATTTGTAGCTGCTTTAGTGGGGTTGTTTTCTATTGTTATTCCAAGCTTGAAGCTGCTATTACAATTGCTTTATTGTTGCCTACCTTTGAATGGGTTGAAGCAAAAGCTCGGTCTGGTTATTTGTGCATTAAGTAAGTGGAGCATGGTTGATGTATTTGTTATTGCATTAATAGTGACTTACCTAGCAGGTAACGCTCATGGTAAAAGTGGTGAGCTACTTGTTATGAATACACAATTTGGTGAGGGCTTTTGGTATTTTAGCGCATATTGTATATTTGCAATTATAGCGAGTAACTTAATTAAAACACCTGATAAACCGCAGTCTACATAATTAAAGTATTTGTGGTTGCCGTTAGGTTATCTTACAATCATTTTAAAATTTATTAAAAGGCATAATGTTGCAACGTTTTTACTCTAGTTTACTCATGATAACTTTACTGCTCACTTTTGTGGGTCAGGCAGTTGCGTCTGTAGCTATGGTATGCGAAATGCCACATTTGCCAATGAAAACAGCAACGCATGCCCAAATGCCAATGACACACAGTAGTGATGCAACAGCTGTTGCTAGCATGTCTGAAAATATGATGCAGATGGATTGTTGCGACGACGAAAGTACGCCACAAAATGATTGCAAATGCCCTATCAGTGGCTGCGCTGCTAATTCAATGCTTAATGTTGATACTTTATTTAGCGTTACTTTACTTGAATCTGAAAAAGTAAATATAAGTGTATTTACTACACAAATTAATATACCTCGTTCACTTTACCGCCCTCCTATGTCTGCTTAATAGCAGGATAGGTGTAATATCAATTTTATTGAAAACATGCTCATTCTAGGAACTAAATACCTCTCTAACTGCGTTAAAAATTACTTATATAAAGCAACTATACTGCGTAATTTTTTCCTTGTTATAGAGCAATTTTCCTACCGCAATAATAGATCATTAATTCAATGAAATTGATATAAAAGGTTTTTGTAAAACTCCTAAACACCTTTTTTGCTTCCTAATTTAAGAATTTCTTTTATTTTTAGATGGAGCAGGTGATGAACCACGCTGTAAGTATTAAAGCCGTATTATGTAGTGTTGTGTTATTTAGCACAGTTGTTAATGCGCAAAACAATTCAAATAACCTAAATATCGATACGCTAAAGCAAGCCCGCAATGAGCAAACGCTTAGCTTAACGCAAGCGCTTAATTATGCACTAACGCATGAGCCATGGCTAAAAGCGAGTGGCTACCAAGAAGATGCCACAATAGCGCAAAGTATTGCCGCAGGCACCTTACCCGATCCTGTTTTAACGGTTGGCTTACTTAACTTGCCTACTAACGGTTATGCATTTGATCAAGAAGGGATGACGCAGCTTAAAGTCGATTTGAGCCAAAAGTTTAGCCGAGGGAATAGTTTAGCACTTAAACAAAAGGCATTAGCTCAGTCTGCTCAACAATATTCTTGGCAGCGCGCCGATCGCTTAGCACAAGTAAAAGCAATTGTGATTGAGTCGTGGTTAAACGCGTATCGTGCTCAGCGAAGTATTGCTTTAATTGAGCAAGATAAAGGGCTATTTACTCAGCTTATTGAAGTTACCGAAGCAAGCTACGCAAGTACCTTAGGTAAAACACGCCAGCAAGATATTATTCGTGCGCAATTAGAACTCACTCGCCTTGAAGATAAGTTGGTTATGCTTGAGCAGCAATTTGAAAGTGCTAAAAACCGTTTAGCACAGTGGTTACCTATGAATATGCTTATGCAGCCTTTAAATGCCGAATTTACTAAAACCACAGGGCTGGTTGATTTTGCAAACCTTGAATTTGATAAATTAATACAGTTGCTTATGGCGCATCCCGCAATTATTGCGATAGAAAAAACCGTCACCGCAAAGCAAACCGAAGTTGCACTCGCCAAGCAAAGTTACAAACCTCAAATGGGCGTTAATGTGGGTTATGGTTACCGAGATGAAACGCCTATGGGGGAGTCGCGAGCTGATTTACTTTCAGTAGGATTTAGCATTGATTTGCCATTGTTTACTGATAACAGACAAGATCAACAGGTTAAATCGGCTATTGCTAGTGCAGAAGCTACTAAAACACAAAAGCTGGTGGCGCTTCAAAAACTCAAAGGCATGTACTTTAAGGAGTTTAGCCAACTCGCTCGTTTGCAAAAACGCGATGCGCTTTATCAAAATACGTTATTACCGCAAATGTCAGAGCAATCTCAAGCAACACTTAATGCTTATACGCGCGACGATGGGGATTTTTCTGACGTGATGCGCGCGCGCATTGGTGAACTTAACGCCAAAATAGACGCGCTTAATATTCAAGTAGATCAGCATATTATTACCGCTCGCCTTAATTATTATGCAAGTAGCTTAGACCCCCAAGTAATGAGCGATAAAACTGGAGAATTACATAATGAATACTAATTTAAAGTTACTTGTTGCTGCCTTAGTCGGTGCGGGCGCATTTGCGTTAATTGGCGCCTTAGTGATGCAGTTTTTACCTAGCAGCTCGGCAATGAATGAACAGCAAAGTGCTGAAAAACAGCCCTTATATTGGGTAGCCCCTATGGATAGTAATTACAGGCGTGACGCGCCAGGACTGTCGCCAATGGGAATGGATTTAGTCCCTGTATATGAAAACGATAGCAACGCTCAGGATGGACCAGGTGCAGTAACTATTTCGCCTGCAGTCATCAATAACTTGGGTGTAAGAACTGCCAAAGTAGAGCTTAAAACACTTCACAGCGATATAAATACTGTGGGTTATGTGCAATATAACCAAGACCAACTTATTCACATTCATCCGCGTGTAGAGGGCTGGATTGAAAGTTTATATGTTAAAGCGCAAGGTGCACAAGTTAAAGCCGGTGAGCCTTTATATACTTTGTATTCCCCACAATTGGTGAATGCACAGGAAGAATTTTTACTGGCGGTTAATCGTGATAATACCGTGTTAATTCGCGCAGCAAAGGCACGTTTAGAGTCGTTAAATGTGTCTGATGGATTTATCGAGCGCTTACAAAAAAATAAAAAGATAATGCAAAATATTACTTTTTACGCAAAGCAAAGTGGTGTGGTAGATGAGCTAACAGTACGAGAAGGCTTTTACGTTAAACCAGGCACATCAATGATGAGTATTGCTCAGCTTGATGAAATTTGGGTAGAGGCAGAAGTGTTTGAACGCCAATCAGAACAAGTGAGCGTGGGCTTGCCCGTTACAATGACGCTTGATTACTTAAAAGGTCAAAAGTGGGAAGGTAAGGTTGATTACATTTACCCCGCGCTTGATGCTAAAAACCGAACGCTGCGTGTAAGACTCAGGTTTGAAAATGCAGATCATCGGTTAAAACCAAATATGTTTGCACAAGTGAGCATTCACGCTATGGCGAGTAAAGCGCAATTTACAGTCCCTAAAGAAGCGGTAATTCGCACGCAGCATCAAAACCGTGTGGTTATTGCATTAGGTGAGGGTCGTTTTAAATCGGTAGAAGTCGAAGTTGGGCAAATTAATAGTAATGAAGCGGTCATTTTGTCAGGTGTAATGACAGGTGACACGGTAGTGACCTCAGCGCAATTTTTAATAGATTCTGAGTCAAGTAAGAGCTCCGACTTTAAACGAATGGAAATGCCTAGTTCTAGCATTAGCTCAGGTATGAGTTCGGATTCTGGTTCAGACTCAAATATGAACATGGATATACAGCCACAAAGCGCCACGGTTAACGGCACTATTAATGCCATAGATACACAAAATCGCATTATTAATATTAGTCGAGAGGCCATTGAAAAATGGAATCGAGAACCCGCCACAATGGACTTTGTATTAGCGCCAGATATTGATATTACCAAGTTTGAAAATGCCCAGTATATTAATTTTACTTTTAGCATTATTAATGATGAATTTGTAATTACTAACGCGCAAAACGCAGAGCCGATTGATCATTCTACTATGCAACCTATGCAACCTATGCAACCTATGCAACCTATGCAACACAGTTCTCACTAGGAGCCATTATGATAACTGCCATTATTCGTTGGTCTGTTGGCAATCGCTTTTTTGTGTTGTTGCTTACATTAATTTTACTGGGTGGAGGATTGTTTGCACTAAAAAATACGCCCGTGGATGCCTTACCTGACTTATCTGATGTTCAGGTCATTATAAAAACTACTTACCCGGGGCAAGCGCCGCAAGTAGTGCAAGACCAAGTTACATTTCCGCTCACCACTGCAATGCTTTCTGTGCCGGGTGCACAAACTGTAAGGGGTTTTTCGTTTTTTGGTGACTCGTACGTTTACGTTATTTTTGACGAAAAAACTGATTTGTATTGGGCGCGTAGCCGAGTACAAGAATACCTAAGCCAAGCAGCAAACCGATTGCCCGATAGCGCTACGCCAGAGCTTGGCCCTGATGCAACAGGCGTAGGTTGGATTTACTTATACGCACTAATTGATAAAACAAATAAACACGATATTAGTCAGCTACGAAGCTTACAAGATTGGTTTTTAAAGTTTGAGCTACAAACTGTGCCCGGTGTATCTGAAGTGGCTGCTGTTGGTGGCATGGTTAAGCAATACCAAGTCAATGTAGAGCCTGATAAATTACGTGCTTATGGTATTCCGCTTAGCCTCATTCAAACGGCGATTCAACAAGGCAACCAAGAGATGGGTGCCTCGGTAGTTGAAATGGCTGAAGCTGAATACATGGTAACAAGCACCGGCTACATTAAAAGTGTTGCCGACCTAGAAGCTATTCCGCTTGGCGTAAACGCTAATGCTACTGCGCTGCAATTGCGTGATGTAGCCGATATTAGAGTCGGGCCGCAAATGCGCCGTGGTATTGCAGAGCTTAATGGCGAAGGCGAAGTGACCGGCGGCATCGTTATTATGCGCTATGGCGAAAATGCACAAAAAACTATTGAGCTGGTAAAAGCAAAATTAGAATCACTTAAAAAGGGATTACCAAAGGGCGTTGAAATAATCCCTGTGTACGATCGCTCCAACTTAATAAATAACGCGGTAGATAATCTAACAAGTAAGCTAATTGAAGAGCTGATTGTAGTTGCTTTAGTGTGTGTGGTGTTTTTGTTTCATGTGCGCTCATCATTGGTGGCGATTATTACGTTACCGCTTGGCATTTTAACGGCATTTATAATTATGTATTGGCAGGGGATTAACGCCAACATTATGTCTTTAGGAGGAATTGCAATAGCGATAGGTGCAATGACCGACGGCGCTATCGTCATGATTGAAAATATGCACAAACATATGGAAAAAACGCCCCTTACCAACGAAAACCGCTGGGAAGTTGTGGCTAAATCGGCGAGTGAAGTGGGTCCTGCATTATTTTTTAGTTTATTAATTATTACCGTCAGCTTTATGCCGGTATTTATTTTAGAAGCGCAAGAAGGACGTATGTTTGCGCCACTGGCTTACACTAAAACCTATGCTATGGCAGCGTCTGCTGGGCTTGCGATTACCTTGGTGCCGGTATTAATGGGTTACTTTATTAGAGGTAAAGTTATTTCGGAGCAAAAAAATCCAGTTAACCGATTACTCGTCGCAGCGTATCGCCCACTACTTAACTGGGTGCTTAAATTTCCAAAAATGACATTGGTACTCGCGGTGGTTGTTTCTGTTTTTGGCTTTTACCCGGTAAACAAAATAGGCAGTGAATTTATTCCGCCACTTGATGAGGGCGATTTAATGTATATGCCCACAACGTATCCTAGTTTATCGGTAGGTAAAGCGCGCGAAATACTACAGCAAACCGACAAGTTAATTGCCACAGTGCCCGAGGTTAAAACAGTATTTGGTAAAGTTGGGCGAGCAGAAACAGCAACAGATCCTGCGCCGCTTACAATGATAGAGACGTTTATTCAGTTAAAACCAAAAAACGAATGGCGCGAGGGTATGACTCTTGAAAAACTTAAAAAAGAACTCGACGGTTTGGTTAAGTTTCCGGGGTTGACGAACGCGTGGGTAATGCCAATTAAAACACGTATTGATATGCTCGCGACCGGTATTAAAACCCCTGTGGGTATTAAAGTTGCGGGACCAAAGTTGAGTGAAATTCAAAAAATTGGTCAACAAATAGAAGTGTTATTAAAAGATGTGCAAGGCACTGCATCGGTTTACTCAGAGCGAGTAGCCGGTGGACGTTATATAAAAGTAGATATAAATCGTGAAAAAGCCGCGCGCTATAGCTTAAATATTAGCGACATACAGCAAGTTGTATCTACTGCAATTGGTGGTACAAACGTAACTCAAACCGTAGAAGGGCAAGAGCGCTACCCAGTTAATTTGCGTTACCCGCAAGCATACAGAGACTCGCCAGAAGAGCTAATGTTGTTACCCATTGTAACGCCTACAGGGCAGCGTATAGCACTTGGTGATGTAGCCGATGTATTTATTGAAGATGGACCGCCTGGTATAAAAAGCGAAAATGCACGTTTAAACGGTTGGAGTTTTATTGATATAGATGGCGTTGATATTGGTACTTACGTTGAGCACGCTCAGCAAGTGCTCGATAAAGACCTAATACTACCTGCTGGCTACTCAATTACGTGGGCTGGGCAGTATGAATACATGCAGCGCGCTAAAGACAAACTGACTTATGTATTACCACTTACATTAGCGATTATTATTGTATTGCTTTACCTTAATTTTAGAAGCTTTGCTGAGGTCACTATTATTATGGCCACGTTGCCACTGGCAATGATTGGTGGCGTATGGCTAATGTATTTAGAGGGCTTTAACTTTTCAGTTGCAGTAGGTGTGGGCTTTATTGCCTTAGCTGGGGTAGCGGTAGAAATTGGGGTCATTATGTTGGTGTATTTAAACCAAGCCTATCAAGAAAAATGCATCGAAGCAGAGCAGGCAGATAAGCCACTTAGTTTAGTGCAATTACAGCAAGCTATTATTGAAGGTGCAGGGCTTCGAGTACGCCCGGTTATGATGACTGTCGCGACAATTATTATTGGCTTGCTACCTGTGCTGTATGGCACAGGCACCGGAAGCGAAGTAATGAGTCGAATAGCTGCGCCTATGGTTGGCGGTATGGGCAGTGCAATTGTACTCACCTTACTTGTTATTCCTGCGGTTTACCTACTGTGGCGCAAACAAGGACTTAAATAATATAAAGCAACAAGACGATAGAGCAGTGCGGTTACTACCCACGCATTGCTCTATAAAAATTACCTATAATTTGTAAGTTATTCTATTAAATTGCTAACTAATATCCATTTTAAAATTAACCTTCTGTTTTTAAATGGTTTTTTAATTGGCACGCTTTACGCAGTGTAGTACCTATACAGTCAACTAAGTAAGGAATGCACATGCAAGTTAAAACAATTAAAGAGGTATACGATTGGACCGTTTTGTTTCATACGCAAATGGCGGCTAATTTTCATAGCGTAAAGGATTTACTCGATGAACATAATGCAATGCTGGTGGACTACTACCTAAATTACGAAAAAAAACTCGCTGAAGATTTAGTCGGGTTTAAAGCGATAACCGAAATAAATACGCTCGATACGTACTGTTATGAATACTTTGCTAAAAATCCTGAGCTAATTACTTTCGAAGACATTAGTAAAGACCAGCAATTTGATGAGAAAGTTATTCAAGCTTATTTATCAGAGCAGCATCAAAAGGTAATTGAATTATATGAATACTTACTTGAGCGCGCTGAAACTCAAAGTGGCCAAGAAAAGCTGCAACAAATACTAGAGCTGGAAAAGCAAGGTATAAAGCAAATGATGCAAAGTACGAATCGTCATATGGATATGTAGCTTTATAAGATAACTATTCAAAATAGCCGATGCTTGCATCGGCTTATTTTATGTCTGCGTTAAATAACCCGCAGAGGGCTTTGATAAACTGGCTAAAATAATATGCGTGTCAACAGTGTGGCACGCACCTAGGGAGATCAAACTTCTTCTGTATCTACAATTAAATCACTTGTTATTGATTCCAATGCTTCAATGACTTCATCTTTATTCATACCATTGGGTAAAGTAACGGTAGCAACAGCGCTAAAAATAGGCACCCCCCAATTAGGCGCACTTTGCTGCCTTGAATTTAAATGAGTAATGTTAGCGCCTTTGTGGCGTATTACACTCGCCAACTCTTGAACAATACCTGGGCGATCGTTACCTGTTATAACCAGATTGATTTGTTCTAATGTTGATGGTTCAATTTCTGTGTTTCCGGTTTCAATTCGAACGTCTAACTTAGGTAACTTATTTAAAGCGCTTTGTAATGATTGAAAGTGTTCCTCAGCAACTTCAAGTTGAATAATACCTGCAAAATGACCTAATAAATGGCTTAAGTTACTGCTTAGCCAGTTGCCATGATTTTGTAACACGACGGATGAGATACTCTCTACTAAACCAGGGCGATCTTGCCCTAAAATAGTTATAACCAACTGCTTCATAAATAATTCTCTTTTTAAGCCCAAAGAAAGTAAATGCATAGGCATTAAGTGTATTGTCTAATCTAAATTGTGTGTTGTTGCACTTTTATAAACCGTTGATTTTAAAATAATAAAATTGAATGTGGTTGTGTTGACTATACGCGGTATTAATAGTCATTCTTATTTAGTAAGTACTCTTTTAGTATTGACCTCGATAAATGCTTTGTCCAATTATTTTATAATTTAGTTCACTTAAAAATCATCTATATGAGACTTATTTAGCGATTTTCTTCGCTAGTTTTATTTAAAACCGTTTTAACGTGCTTATTATTACTGCTGTAACATTACTGTCATCTTGATGAAATATAATTTATAGAACGTTAAGATTTAAGGGTGTTTTGATGACTTCAAATCCGAATAAACCGACTTTTAATACGGATCGAAGCCGTCTATTTAAAGATCGGTTTGCCAAATTTGGTATAACCGCAGGTGGGATAATGGTATTGGTAGCACTGCTATTAATATTCTTTTACCTTCTTTATGTAGTACAGCCAATTTTTGAATCAGCAAAAGTAGAAAAACGCGATAGCTTTCAGGTCGCTAATTCGCAGCAAATAGCAGGCCTAGGTGTAGAAGAGCAAACTGAAGTTGCTTATTTACTCAGTCAGCAAGGTCAGGTTGATTTTTACAGTGTGCAAGATGGCAGCTTTGGTAAAAAGCTTAAAACATTAAACGCCGAGCTACCAAGTGATGCAACAAGCTTTGCAACTAGCGCGCCTTTTCAAGGGTATTATGCGTTTGGTTTAAAAGATGGCACTGTAATGGTCGTAGCACCTAAATTTTTGGTCACCTTTCCTAATAATGAGCGTAAATTAACGCCTCGTTTAGACTTTCCTCTTGGGGAAATGGCTTTGGAAGTAGATGAACAAGGCTCAGCTATTAAACGCTTTGCATTTAGCCACTATGAAGACAGAACAGCTGTTGTCGCACTTACAGAAGACAAACGGGTGCTGTTTAGCAGTTTTGTTGCTGAAGAGAATATGTTTACTGGCGAAGTTGAGTGGGTTGTTGAGCGCACAGAGCTAGATGTTGAAGGGCGTGTAGATGAGCTATTAATGTCGCCAGATACAACCCGTACTTTTGTACGTTCTGCTAATCAAGTTTACGTATACGATACACGTGACCCAAGTGATGTAGAGCAAATTCAGCTACTTTCAGCTAACGAAGAAAATGCCAATATTGTATCTGCACAATTACTAGCAGGTGCAAACTCATTAATGCTTGCCAATGATAACGGCGAAGTTTCGCAGTGGTTTGAAGTTAACACTGACACTGGCCGCGAATATGAAAAAATACGTTCATTTGAAACGACTAAGCAAAGTAAATTAAATGTATTTACAGAGTTCTACCGTCGTACTTTTTTTACGACCAGCAGTAACGGTGAGCTTGGGGTGTACTACACAACAAGCGAAGCAAAATTATGGCAAGGTAAAGTAAGTGAAGGCGCAATACAAAACTTTGCAATTTCACCGCGTTCAAATGCTGCATTAATTTTGGCGGATAACAAACTAACAGTATTAGAAATACATAACGAGCATCCAGAAGTCACTTGGTCAGCGCTTTGGCAAGAAGTGTGGTACGAAGGTTACCCAGAGCCAGGTTATATATGGCAGTCAACATCAGCCAGTGATGACTTTGAATCTAAGTTTTCATTAGTGCCAATTTCGTTTGGTACATTAAAAGCAGCCCTTTATGCGATGTTATTTGCAGTGCCTATTGCGCTTTCGGCGGCAATTTACACGGCATACTTTATGTCGAGTAAATTACGTAAGGTAGTTAAGCCTACTGTTGAAATAATGGAAGCATTACCAACCGTTATTTTAGGTTTTTTAGCCGGTCTTTGGTTAGCTCCTTTGATAGAAGAGCACTTACCTGCAATTGTTGGGTTACTCATATTATTACCTTTAGGTATGTTAGCGACAGGTTTAGCTTGGACTAAATTACCAACCAAAATCCGTCATCGAATTCCTGAAGGATCTCATTCAATTATCCTTATTCCGGTCGTTTTACTTATTGGCTGGTTTTCGTTTGCGATGAGTGAATTTGTTGAGCTTTGGATGTTTGACGGCAATGTACGTCAGTACTTAACAAATGAGCTAGGTATGACATTCGATCAACGTAACTCGCTGGTTGTAGGTATTGCGATGGGGTTTGCAGTTATTCCAACTATATTCTCAATTGCAGAAGACGCCGTATTTAGTGTTCCAAAGCATTTATCAAATGGCTCATTAGCATTAGGTGCAACGCAGTGGCAAACACTAATACGTGTTGTATTACTAACAGCAAGCCCTGGTATTTTCTCTGCGGTAATGATGGGACTTGGCCGCGCCGTTGGCGAAACCATGATTGTACTTATGGCAACGGGTAATACACCTATTATGGATTGGAGCATCTTCCAAGGTATGCGTACGCTTGCAGCAAATATTGCAGTTGAAATGCCTGAGTCAGAAGTAGGTAGTTCGCATTACAGAATATTGTTCTTAGCGGCCTTTGTACTATTCATATTCACATTCATTTTTAACACAGTCGCTGAGTTTGTTCGCCAGCAACTGCGTGAAAAATATAGCTCAATGTAAGCGGAGAGACATGACATGGTAAAGCAGTGGTTTAAGTCTGGTTCTCCTTGGATTTGGATGACCGGTGGTGCAGTGAGCATCAGTTTAATTTCAGTTCTAGGCTTATTAGCAATGATAGCCTGGAAAGGATTAAGTTTTTTCTGGCCTTCAGAAGTTGTGCAGTTTGAACTTGAAGGGTCAATTTCAAAACAAACCGTTATTGGCGAAGTTTATGACCGTGAATTAGTACCAAAAACGCGTTTAGCCGCGACAGGTATTGACGTTAGCGGATTTGAAAAAGAAGAAATAGAGCGCTTACTTATTAAAACAGGTAATCGTGAGTATGTAGATTTAGACTTTCGTTGGATATTAGAAACCGACATTAAAAATAAAACAACGCCTGCAACGCTTGCTGTATTTGAGCGTAGTAAAAACGGTAATTTTTATGGTTATGTTGAAAGTGTAATTAAAGATGGTAAACCAGTCGAAGGCGATAAAATTGAAGCTCTACATGAACTTGTAGAGCGTGCCGTGGATTTAAACGACGAAGCACTTGATTTACAAAATGGTGACATTGGGCATATTAACTATGAGCTTGAGCGTCTTCGTTTAAAAGAAAAGGGCTACTTACTAGATAACGCACTCACTGATGAACGTGTTGCTGAGCTTGCTCAAGAGCGTGCTGAATTACGTGCGCAGTATGGTGTACTTGAAAAAGATTTATTTGCACTACGTAAACAAGCTAAACGTGACCACGTAACTGTAAAAGATATGCGCGGTGAAGTAGTTACGATTCCAATGTATCAAGTACTTGATGTTTGGTTTCCAAATGATATGGGCTTTTTTGCAAAGCTAGGGCACTACTTTGTGCAGCTAGGTAAGTTTGTATCTGATGACCCACGTGAAGCAAATACAGAGGGCGGTGTTTTCCCTGCTATATTTGGTACTGTGTTTATGGTTATGCTGATGGCTGTAATAGTGACGCCGTTTGGTGTTGTTGCTGCAATTTACTTACACGAGTATGCCGCTAAAAATGCAGTCACTAAGATGATTCGTATTGCGGTGATTAACTTGGCCGGTGTGCCTTCAATTGTGTACGGTGTGTTTGGCCTCGGCTTTTTTGTATACATGTTAGGTGGTAGCTTAGACCAATTATTTTACCCTGAAGCGGCACCAACGCCAGTATTTGGTACGCCAGGTGTAATGTGGTCGGCGTTAACGCTTGCTATATTAACTTTGCCAGTTGTTATTGTATCGACTGAGGAAGGCTTATCTCGTATTCCAAGTACCGTACGTGACGGTTCACTAGCGCTTGGCGCAACAAAGGTTGAAACGTTATGGCGCATAATTATTCCAATGGCAAGCCCTGCAATTATGACTGGTTTAATACTGGCAGTTGCGCGTGCTGCAGGTGAAGTTGCACCATTAATGTTAGTAGGCGTTGTAAAAATGGCCCCTACATTACCACTTGATGGTAACTTCCCGTATTTTCACTTAGATAGAAAGTTCATGCACTTAGGCTTTCATATATACGATGTTGGCTTCCAAAGCCCTAATGTTGAAGCGGCACGTCCGCTGGTATACGCCACTGCCTTTTTATTGGTGTCGGTGATTATTACCCTAAACATAACGGCCATTGGTATACGTAACCATTTACGTGAAAAATTCAGATCGCTTGAACACTAATTAGTAAAGATTTTATAGGTAACAAAAATGATTACAGTCGCTCCAAAAGTAAACCAAGCTAATATAGGCCAGAAGTTAGACCTAGAAAATTTAACGGATGACCAAAAAGCGCTAGAGATTAAAGATCTCGATCTTTACTACGGTGATAAGCAAGCGCTTAATAAAGTAAATATGAACATTCCAAAAGGCCAAGTAACTGCGTTTATTGGACCATCTGGGTGTGGTAAATCAACTCTATTACGCTGTATTAACCGCATGAATGATTTGGTTGATATTTGTCGTATTGAAGGTGAAATATTACTTCACGGTCAAAATATTTACGATAAGAGCGTAGATGTAGCAGCACTTCGTCGTAATGTAGGTATGGTGTTTCAGCGTCCTAACCCATTTCCTAAATCAATTTATGAAAATGTGGTTTATGGCCTACGCTTACAAGGCATTAAAGAGAAGCGTAAGTTAGACGAAGTGGTAGAGCAATCACTTCGTGGTGCTGCTTTATGGGATGAAGTAAAAGATAGATTACACGATAGCGCGTTTGGCTTATCGGGTGGTCAGCAACAGCGTTTAGTTATTGCTCGCTCAATTGCAATTGAGCCAGAAGTTCTTTTATTAGATGAGCCTACATCGGCACTCGACCCAATTTCTACTTTGGTAATCGAAGAGCTAATAAACGATTTAAAAAACCAATTTACCGTTGTTATTGTTACTCATAACATGCAACAAGCGGCACGCGTATCTGATCAAACAGCCTTTATGTATATGGGCGAATTGATTGAGTACTCAGACACAAATACCTTATTTACTACACCAACGAAGAAAAAGACCGAAGATTACATTACCGGTCGTTACGGTTAATTAGTCCGTTATAGCGTGTTGTGCAAGATAAAGAGAGAAGGTAACTATGGAACATAATATTAATAAACATATTTCTGGGCGTTTTAACCAAGAGCTAGAAAATGTACGTAATCATGTATTAAGCATGGGTGGATTAGTTGAACAGCAGTTAAATAGTGCGCTTGATGCTGTGAGCCGTAACGATGCAGAGCTTGCTCAAAAGGTACGTCAGAACGATTATAAAGTGAATGCTATGGAAGTAAGCATTGATGAAGAATGTACGCGTATTATTGCGCGTCGCCAGCCTGCAGCAAGCGACTTACGTTTAGTGATTGCAATTGCAAAAACAATTGCTGATTTAGAGCGTATTGGCGATGAAGCTGAGCGAATTGCTAAAGTTGCACTAGACTCATTTACTAAAGATCAGCAAGATTTATTAGTAAATATTGAAAATATGGGCCGTCAAGTTTTAAAAATGCTACACGACGTACTAGATGCATTTGCGCGTATGGATGTGCAACGCGCATTTCAAGTACATAAAGAAGATGCAAAAGTTGACCGCGAATATGAAGCTATCACACGTCAAATAATGACTTACATGATGGAAGATCCACGCTCAATCCCGAAAATCATGGACTTAGTTTGGTCTGTTCGCTCATTAGAGCGTATTGGTGATCGCTGTCAGAACATTGCCGAATACATTATTTATTTTGTTAATGGCAAAGATATTCGCCATACATCTCAAGAGGATATAGAAAAATCACTATGATTTTTCATCCATCATGTATTTCTATTAAAGCGGCTTAGTGCCGCTTTGTGTATTGCAAGCTTTAGTGAAGTAATAAAAAGCGTTCACAATCTTGGTTAATACTGTAAAATTCATGCTGCAAAGCATATCAATTTGATTAAAGGGTCAGTTATGCCTACAAACGCGTTTTTAGGAGTATTTGCAAAATCTCCTATCAAACCAATGGAAGAACACATCAAGAAGGTTCATCAAGCAAGTAAAGCTTTGATACCTTTTTTTAATCACGTATTTAAAGAAGAGTGGGTACAGGCAGAAGAGCTTCGCATCACTATTCGCAATTTAGAACGTGAAGCTGATGATATGAAAAGAGATATACGTTTACAGTTACCGCGTGGTTTATTCATGCCGGTAGAGCGTACAGATCTTCTCGAATTAGTAACTCAACAAGATAAAATTGCCAATAAAGCGAAAGACATAGCTGGGCGAGTGATTGGTCGTGAAATGACCATTCCAAAAGTTATGCAAACTGACTTTTTAGCTTATTTAACACGTTGTGTAGATGCGACTAAACAAGCATCAAAGGCAATTAACGAGTTAGAAGAATTGCTAGAAACGGGTTTTAAAGGTCGAGAAGTCACCTTAGTAGAAAAAATGTTAGTTGAATTGGATGCGATAGAACAAGACACGGATGAAATGCAAATAAAAGTACGCCGCCAGCTACGTGATGTAGAAGGTGAGTTAAACCCAATTGATGTAATGTTTTTATATAAAATTATTGAATGGGTTGGCGAGCTTGCAGATATTGCAGAGCGCGTAGGATCACGTCTTGAGCTGATGTTAGCTCGTTAATTTAAAATCAGTTCAAACACGAAAGATTAAGGTTTTACAATGGATATCATTGCATCTTACGGCACGGTATTAATTTTAATTGCCGCAGCAGTCGGCTTTTTTATGGCTTATGGTATTGGCGCGAATGACGTAGCTAACGCCATGGGTACATCTGTAGGTTCAAAAGCACTTACAATCAAACAAGCAATTTTTATTGCGATGATTTTTGAATTTGCAGGCGCTTACTTGGCAGGTGGTGAGGTTACATCAACAATTCGTAAAGGAATTATTGATGCGGCACCATTTGCAGATATTCCGGAGCTTATGGTTCTGGGTATGATTTCGTCTTTATTTGCAGCGGGTGCTTGGTTATTAATGGCCTCGTTCTTAGGTTGGCCAGTATCAACAACTCACTCAATCATTGGTGCAATCATTGGTTTTGCGTTAGTTGCTGTCGGCACTGAGGCGATTCAATGGGATAAAGTAGGTGGTATTGTTGGTAGTTGGATTATAACGCCCGCCATATCAGGCTTTATTGCATACTTAATATTTATGAGTGCACAAAAACTTATTTTTAATACAGATGCACCACTAAAAAATGCTAAACGCTATGTACCACTTTATATGGGTTTAGCAGGTTTTATAATGGCCTTGGTTACAATTAAAAAAGGCTTAAAGCATGTTGGTGTTGATTTAGGTGCAGCCGAAGGGTATGCCCTTGCAATCGCAGTTGCAGTAGTTGTTGCTATTATTGGTAAAATTGCTATTTCTCGTTTAAATATCGATCCAAAAGCAGATAAACAAATGCAGTTCAATAATGTTGAAAAAGTGTTTGCTGTTCTAATGGTATTAACAGCATGTTGTATGGCCTTTGCACATGGTTCTAACGACGTTGCTAATGCAATTGGTCCATTAGCTGCTGTTGTAAATATTGTTGAAAACAATGGTGAAATTGCTAAGAAAGCCGCTATTGCTTGGTGGATTCTACCTTTAGGTGGTTTTGGTATTGTTGCGGGTCTTGCTATTTTGGGCAAAAAAGTAATTAAAACGATTGGCGAAGGCATTACACATTTAACGCCTAGTCGTGGTTTTGCTGCTGAATTAGCCGCTGCTTCTACCGTTGTTATTGCATCAGGTACTGGTATGCCAATCTCTACTACTCAAACCTTAGTAGGTGCGGTATTAGGTGTAGGTATGGCACGTGGAATTGGTGCACTTAACATGGGTGTTATCAGAAACATCGTAGTTTCTTGGGTAATTACATTGCCAGTTGGCGCTGCCCTTGCTATTGTTATTTTCTACGTACTAAGAACCGCATTTGGGGTTTAACAAAAAAGTACTCAAAGACTTTTAGCTTGAAAAGATCTCAATGCCCTAGGTGTTGGGGTCTTTTTATTTGTGGAAAGAAAAAATGACCAATCTTCCAAGTATCAAACAGCTACAGTATTTATTAGCTGTTCATCAACATCAGCACTTTGGCAGAGCTGCCAGTGCCTGTTTTATTGGGCAATCTACTTTAAGCAGTGCTATTCAAAATCTTGAAGAAACTTTGGGTTGCCAGCTTATTGAACGCGAAAATCGCAGCCTCATGTTTACCAGTATTGGTGAAGAAGTTGTTGAGCGCTCTCGTAAAATAATTAACGATACAATTAGTTTAAAAGAGCTCACTAAAAGCTTTTTAACACCACTGAGTGGTAAATTAACGGTGGGTGTTATACCTACAATTGCTAGCTTTATAGCGGCTCCTCTGTATCACTTTTGTAAAGAAACCTTTTGTGATTTAGAGCTGGTATTAATAGAAGATACGAGTGATAAGCTACTGGATAAACTTGAGCATGGGCATATTGATTTAGCGCTACTTGCACTGCCATACGAAACCGATAAATTTCATACACAAGTATTGGCAAAAGATCAGTTTAGTTTAGTGCACCATAAGGATTATAGCGCTGCAAAGGGCGTAGTCGACTTTAATCTATTACCAGAGGCTAGCGTATTCTTACTTGAGCGTGAGCACTGTATGACAGGCCATGCGCTTAGTGCATGTCATTTAAATCGTGCTAGCTGTATTAACCCATTTGAAGCAGCAAGCTTGCATACATTATTGAGTATGGTTGAGCATCAGCTCGGGGTGACTTTTTTACCACAAATGGCGATTAACGCCGGAATTTTAGATAATAAAAATATGGTGGCTACACCATCACAAAGTGATGCATATAGAGATATTGGCATATTGTGGCGCAAAACTACGGGGCGGATCCGTGACTTTAAGTTATTTAGTCAACAGCTTGAGGTATTTTTAAAGCGCCAATGTAGTTTAGATTTTTCTAAATTAGAATAGGAAATAAATGAAAGCAGCCTATAAAGGCTGCTTTTGATTTTGAAGATGGCTTTCAAAAGGCTCAAGTTCGGGTAAAAATAGTAAATAAATCCATACCACTAAGTTAAAGTAAGGCACGCAGCCTAATACAGTAAAAACCTTAACTGGGTAGCCTTTAATATTTGCGTAACGATAACACTGATACGCGATTGCAAAATGTATAATCAGTAATAACATAACTAGCTGTGTCATACCTTTCTCCTTAAAAGCCTAAATAGCTTTGAAACCCACTATAAATATCAGTACTACGTCGCCAAAAGGTAATGTCATGTTTTTAAAGTGAAATGCATTAAAAGGTACGACATTTTTCATTTGATACTGAAAGTATAGGCAAGAAAGGTAATATTGGTAGTAACAAATTGTTTAATTTTGTTTATTTTGGGCTAGCTTGTTGTTGGTAAAACGTTTTATTTTTTGAAATTTTTTCAAGTTCATCTTTTACTTTTTCAACAGGTATTGGGCGTGCAATAAAGTAGCCTTGTCCATAATCAACACCTATCTCTTTTAGTGCAAAAAATATCTCTTCGTTTTCAACGTACTCAGCTACAGAGCGCTTATCGAGAGACCGACTAATATCATTTATTGCTTTTACTAACGCTAAGTCTATAGGGTCATTAAGCATGTCGCTTACAAATGAGCCATCAATTTTTACATGCTGTGCCGGAAGCTGCTTTAAATAGTTAAATGTACTAAAGCCAGTTCCAAAATCATCAATAGAAAAATGACAGCCTAAGCTATTAAGCTTCTCGATCATTTTACGAGTCGCTTTTAAATTGTTAATACTTGCTGATTCAGTTATTTCAAAAATTATCCGCGAAGGGGGCACGTTATACTTTTCAAGATTTGATTCAATTAATGGCAGTAAGCGTTCATCTAAAAATGATTGTGCTGACAAATTGATAGCAACTTGATTTAACTCTGGGTGCTTAGACACACAAGCAACGGCATTACGTATAACGCATTGATCCATCAAAAATGTGTCGTTAAGCATCTCTAAAGAGGGAATAAATTGATTTGGGTATACAAGTTCACCTTTAAGCTTTAAGCGTAAGAGTGCTTCAAAATAAGCAACTTTACACTCTTTAAAATCCCAAATAGGTTGGTAATGCAGTTCAATATTATCTTGCTGCAGTGCTTGGCGAATTTCGTGACCCCATTCAAGCCCTGTTTGAAGCGTATTGTTTTGAGCATCCTCTTTTGAATAGCAATGTACTAAGTTACGCCCTAAATTTTTGGCAATATACAAAGCAATATCAGCTTGTTTTAAACACTCATTAGGATCATTATTTTGTGTCGTAATTTGAGTTAAACCGATAGAGCAGCTAATTGTATATATCTGATCTTCTGATTTAAAAGCATGTTTTTCTATCGCGCTGCACACACCTTCAGCAATAAGGTGTGCATCCAGTAAATTCATATCGGTAAGTATTACTGCAAACTCATCGCCGCCTATTCGGCACACTAAATGGTCTTCGCCAATATTTGCTTTAAATAATTGCGCCACTTCTTTTAATACTATGTCACCTTGGTGGTGACCTTTGCTGTCGTTTATTATTTTAAAGTGATCGAGGTCAATATAAATAACAGCATGCTCTATGCCATCATACGTGTATTTATCTTGGCATATTTTATTAAGCTGTTGGTCGAAGTAATAACGGTTGTGTAAACCAGTTAATGGGTCATGGTGTGCTAAATGACGTAGTTGGATTTCTGCTTGTTTACGTTCGTGTATGTTGTCGATAGTGGCGGTTATGGTCGCGTTATTACGACTATTTTTGATTAGCTGTAATCTGCATTCGACCCAAATTAAATTGCCATTTTTATGGGTGAGCTTTACTTCTATTTGTTGCTGTTGCTCGCCACCATGTAAAATGTCGTTAATAGTGTAATTTAGTCTTCCTTTATCTTCGTTATTACAATAAGCGCTTAATGGGTTTTGTAGTGATGATTTAACACCAAAACCGCTTAATGCTTCCCAGGCAGGGTTAATAAAACGAATATGACCTTGTTGATCAAGCTCTAAAACAACCGTATTCAAATGCAATAAAATACGCTGATGAGCCGAAAATAACTCCTTATAACGCACTTCACTCACGCTTAGTTGCTCTACTTTGTAAGCAAACTCAGCATAACTCACCATAAAATCTTCACGTCGTGCGGCGTGGTCACACACTTTATTTAAAAATGAAGGGTCGTATGGGGCTCTAATAAAGTCGGTAACACCAGAGAGCAAAAGCTGCTCAGCGTAATCAGCATCATCACTTTCTATAATAGTAACAATAGCTTGTTTAGAATTGTGCTGTAGGATTTCTTCAACGAGTACACTCGAGCTCTCTGCACTTGATGTCGTGGCATCGAGTAGCACAATTGAAAACTGCTGTTGGTTGTAAGCGTTTAGTGCTGCTTTGGCTGAGGTAACGTGAGTAATAGCAAAGTTTAACTTTAACTGTTCCCTAATTTTGTCGGCCGTATTTTGGAGTGGCTCTAATAGCAATAAATTTAGTCGGCTACTTTTCTCTAGGTGAGTAGATAGAACATTCGCAAGCACTTGAGGAAGCATGTCTTTATGTTCAAATGGTAGTACAGCATCTATCCCGTAGCTTCGGGCTGTTGTTTCGGCAATACGCTCACAGTAAATTGGCGGGATAAGTAAAATTGGGGTGTTTTTTGGTGTTTTTAATAATCCTGAGCGGATCATCCTCGAAAAGCGCCAGCCGTCAATTTTACCAACATTAATGCCCGTTATTATAATATCAACAGGGTGTTGTTTTAAAAGCTTTAAAGCTTGTTGGCTATCTTGCGCATCAATAAAGGTAAATACATTTAAGCTATCTAAAGTGGCCTTAATCGCGCGGCGTTCAGCACTACTTGCGTTTAATATTAGCAATTTAAGCTGGTTTGGCACGTGTTGATTACCTCTAATGTAACTTATAATAATTCAGCCGAACAAGAATAGTGACATTTAACCATAAGAACAAGAAAATTAAATGACAAACACGTAAACAAGACATTATAAGTTTGGCTGATTTCTTGAGCTTAATATCCGATACATATACACTTGGCGCGATTTTAAATGATGTGGATTACTAATTATGCGCGTGGCTGACTTTAGCTTTGACTTACCTGATGAATTAATAGCTCGTTTTCCTAAAGCGGACAGAACTAGCAGCCGTTTACTTACTTTAGATGGCCCAAGCGGAACTCTAGAACATAAAGTGTTTAGCGACATACTTGATTTAGTAAACGAAGGCGATTTATTAGTCTTTAACAATACACGCGTTATTCCAGCACGTATGTTTGGTCAAAAAGCCTCTGGCGGCAAAGTTGAAGTGCTCGTAGAGCGAGTGCTAGATGAACATCGAGTACTTGCACATGTACGCGCGAGCAAGTCGCTTAAGGTTGGTAACGAAGTTATTCTTGAAGGCAAAGCTAAAGCAATAATGGTCGCACGCCACGATACATTATTTGAGCTTGAGTTTGATCATAGCCAAAATGTGCTAGATATACTTAATGATATTGGTCATATGCCACTGCCTCCTTATATTGACCGACCTGATACCGATGCTGACCGTGAGCGTTACCAAACTGTTTATGGAGAAAAGCCAGGTGCAGTTGCTGCGCCAACAGCGGGCTTACATTTTGACGATAAGTTAATGATGGCACTGAAGGATAAAGGTGTAAACATGGCCTTTGTTACTTTGCACGTTGGTGCAGGTACTTTTCAGCCAGTACGAGTAGATAGTGTTGATGAGCATATAATGCATTCCGAGTACATAGAAGTGCCTGATGATGTAGTTGCTGCCGTTGCACAAACCAAAGCAAGTGGCGGGCGCGTAATTGCGGTTGGCACAACTTCAGTTCGCTCATTAGAGTCGGCAGCTAAAGTTCATGGTGGCAAGTTAGATACGTATTTTGGTGATACCGATATATTTATTTTTCCGGGTTACCAATTCAATGTTGTTGATGCCATGGTCACTAATTTTCACTTACCTGAGTCAACACTCATAATGTTAGTAAGTGCTTTTAGCGGACAAGACAATATTATGGGCGCATACAATACCGCAATTGAACAACAGTACCGCTTTTTTAGTTACGGTGATGCGATGTTTTTAACACGCAAGTAACAGCTTGTTATTTAATGCTCAGTAAAAAACATTAAAAACCCCAGCTTCGTTGCTGGGGTTTTTGTTTAGCGTAATAAGCAAGATTGAATTTATCGCAGCTAATAGTATTAATGAGGCAAAAAGGGTAGAATCGAGCGGTTAAATTATAGCTTGTTGGACTGTTTTTCCGACATTGAGGATGATATGAAATTTGAATTAGATTGTACTGACGGAAAAGCGCGCCGCGGCCGCTTAATTTTTGACCGTGGTGTAATAGAAACACCTGCATTTATGCCTGTTGGTACTTACGGTACTGTAAAAGGTATGACACCAGATGAAGTAAAAGCCACTGGTGCGCAAATATGTTTAGGTAATACCTTTCATTTAATGCTTCGCCCAGGTACTGAAATCATTAAGCAACATGGTGATTTACACGACTTTATGAATTGGGATTTCCCAATTTTAACTGACTCAGGCGGTTTCCAAGTATTTAGCTTAGGCGCAATGCGTAAAATCACTGAAGAAGGCGTGTTATTTCAATCTCCAGTAAATGGTGATGAAATTATGATGTCGCCTGAAAAGTCGATGGAAGTACAGCGCGACTTAGGCTCAGACATCGTTATGATTTTTGACGAGTGTACGCCATACCCAGCAACTGAAAAAGAAGCTAAAGATTCTATGGAGTTATCTCTTCGTTGGGCTAAGCGCTCAAAAGAAGGGCATGGCGACAATCCATCTGCTTTATTTGGTATTATCCAAGGTGGTATGTACCCAGAATTACGTGCACAATCACAAGCTGGCCTTGAAGAAATTGGTTTTGACGGTTATGCATTAGGTGGCCTATCAGTAGGTGAGCCTAAAAACGAAATGATGAATATCCTTGATCATTGTGCGTTTAAAATGCCAGAAGACAAGCCTCGTTACCTTATGGGTGTAGGCAAGCCAGAAGACTTAGTTGAGTCGGTTCGCCGTGGTATTGATATGTTTGACTGTGTTATGCCAACACGTAATGCGCGTAACGGCCATTTATTTATTACCACGGGTGTAGTAAAAATACGTAACGCAGTGCATAAAACAGATACAGGGCCACTTGACCCTGAGTGTGATTGCCATACGTGTAAAAACTATTCACGAGCTTATTTGCATCACCTTGATAAATGTAACGAAATTTTAGGTGCGCGACTAAACACAATTCATAACTTACGTTACTATCAACGTGTTATGGAAGGTTTACGTAATGCAATTAGCGAAGGTAAATTAGAAGAATTTGTACAAGATTTTTATGCTCGCCGAGGCCAAGATGTGCCAGAGTTAGCAGATATAAAAAATTAAACTTTAAAATTAAAGAGGAAGTATCATGAGTTTATTTATTTCAAATGCACACGCAGCAGCTGGTCAACCTGCGGCAGGCGGTGGTTGGGAAATGCTAATAATGTTAGCTATTTTCGGTTTGGTTTTTTACTTTTTAATCTACCGCCCACAAGCTAAGCGCGTTAAAGAGCACAAAAGCTTAATGAGTATGATGGCTAAAGGTGATGAAGTACTTACCCAAGGCGGTTTAGTGGGTAAAATTGTGAAAATTTCTGAAGAGAAAGATTTCATCGTTATCTCTTTAAACGAGCAAGCAGAAGTTACAGTACAAAAATCTGCAGTATCTGCAGTATTGCCAAAAGGCACAATGAAGTCGCTATAAAAATAATAAGGACGACCCCGTGTTAAACAAGTTTCCAGTTTGGAAGTATTTACTTGTTTTAGCTGTGGTAGCCATTGGCCTTTTATATGCCTCTCCAAACTTGTATGGTCGTGATCCGGCCATACAAGTTTCAGGTGCTAAAGGCGCTGATGTCGATCTCAGTGTTGTAGACAAAGTAAACGCAATCCTTAAAACAAATAATGTAACCGCTAAATCGACAATACTTGAAGATGGACAAATTTTAGTTCGTTTAAAAAATGTTGAAGAGCAACTTAAAGCGCATGACTTACTACGTGATTCGCTGAGCGATGATTACATTTCTGCTATTAATATGGCACCTGCTCAACCAGCTTGGTTAAAAGCGGTTGGTGGTAACCCTATGAAGCTAGGTCTTGATTTAAGTGGTGGCGTACATTTCACCATGGAAATCGACATGGCAACAGCGGTTGATAACCAGCTTGAGCAAATGGAACAAGATTTTCGCAGTGACCTGCGCGAAGAAAAACTACGTTATCGTAGTGTTCGCCGCGTAGCAGGCTCCGATCGTATGCGTGTAGAAATGCGTACTGAAGAAGACAAAAATGCAGCAGAGAGCTTCTTAGAAACTCGCTACCCGCTAAATGTCTACATTGATGACAGCAGTAACGATAAAGCATTTTTTGCGACAATGAGTGAGCAAAAACTCAAAGAAATTCGTGACTACGCTATCAAGCAAAATGAAACGATTATTCGTAACCGTATCAACCAAATTGGTGTTGCAGAACCTAACGTACAACGCCAAGGCGCTGAGCGTATTATTGTTCAACTACCTGGTATTCAAGACACAGCACGCGCTAAAGAAATTTTAGGCGCAACAGCAACACTTGAATTTCGTGAAGTAGACGAAAACGCTGATATTAGCGCTGCTGCTCAAGGTCGTATCCCTGCGGGTACTGAAATGATCATGAGCCGCGACGGTTACCCTGTTGTACTTAAAAAGCGTATTATTTTAGAGGGCAGCCATATTACGGGCGCGCAATCTGGCGCTGATGAATACCAACGTCCGCAAGTAAGTATTACGTTAGATAGCAAAGGTGGGGCAAAAATGAATGCCTTTACCAAGCGTGCTATTGGTAAGCGTATGGCAACGGTATTTATTGAGTACAAGCCATCAGGTAAAAAAGATGCAGACGGTAAAGCGCTTCCGCCTATTAAGGTTGAAGAAGTTATTAACGTAGCAACGATTCAAGCCCGTCTTGATCGCTCGTTCCGTATTACCGGCATTGATAACCCAGCAGAAGCACATAACTTAAGCTTACTACTTCGTGCTGGTGCACTTGTAGCGCCAATTCAAATTGTTGAAGAGCGCACAGTAGGTCCAAGCTTAGGACAAGAAAATATTGAAGCGGGTATGACTGCGGTTGCACTTGGCTTTGCGTTTGTACTTGTGTTTATGCTTGTGTACTACAAAGGTTTTGGTATGGTTGCAAACCTTGCGCTTGCGGCTAACTTAGTACTAATTGTAGGTGTTATGTCTTTAATTCCGGGCGCTACACTTACGCTACCAGGTATTGCCGGTATTGTATTAACGGTAGGTATGGCGGTTGATGCTAACGTACTTATTTTTGAACGTATTCGTGAAGAGCTGGCCGATGGCCGTAGCCCTCAACAAGCGATTCATTTTGGTTACGATAGCGCATTTAGCACTATATTTGATGCCAACATCACGACACTAATTGCTGCCATTATACTGTTTGCAGTGGGCACTGGTCCGATTGCGGGCTTTGCAGTGACACTTGCGATTGGTATTTTAACTTCAATGTTTACAGCCATCGTTGGTACCCGTGCGGTAATCAACTTATTTGTTGGTGGTAAACGCATTGATAAACTTTCGATTTAAGGAGCAGACATGCAAATTTTAAGTTTGGGTAGTAGAACCCTTCGTTTCATGTCTCTTCGAAAAGTGGCTATGGGTTTCTCGACGTTACTAATTTTAGCGTCGTTTGCATCAATTTTTATCAAAGGCCTAAACTTTGGTTTAGATTTTACCGGCGGTACTGCGGTAGAAGTGGGTTTTTCACAACCGGCTGACCTTAAAAAAGTACGTGATGCACTAGCTGATAATGGTTTTGCTGATGCATCAGTGCAGCTATTTGGTTCAAGCCAAGAAATTTTAGTTCGCTTAGCACCACGCGGTAGCGATGTAAAAGCTGAAGTAATTGGTAACCAAGTAATCGATGCACTTAAAAAAGCAGACGACAGCGTAGTAATGCGCCGTATTGAATTTGTAGGCCCAAGTGTAGGTGAAGACTTAAAAGAGCAGGGTGGCCTTGCCATGTTAACTGCGCTTATTTGTATCTTAATCTACGTTGCGTTTCGTTTTGAATGGCGCTTTGCAGTAGGTGCGGTAGGTGCACTACTACACGATGTTATCATTACTGTGGGTTTATTTTCGGTATTAGGTTTAGAGTTTGATTTAACTATATTAGCGGCAATTCTTGCGGTAATTGGTTATTCACTCAATGATACGATTGTTGTATCAGACCGTATACGTGAAAACTTCCGTAAGGTACGCATTGACGATACGATAGAAATTATTGATATTTCACTTACGCAAACACTTAACCGTACACTTGTAACATCAATCACGACTATTTTAGTATTGATTGCCTTGTTTGCATGGGGCGGACAAACCATTCATGGTTTTGCAACTGCATTACTGTTTGGTGTGTTTATTGGTACTTATTCTTCGATTTATGTTGCAAGCTCTGTTGCTATAGCAATGGGCGTAAGCAAAGAAGATTTAATACCTGAAGTAATTGAAAAAGAAGGCGCAGACCAAGACGCTATGCCGTAACTAGGTTTGTACTTAATAAAAACCGCTCTTATGAGCGGTTTTTTTATGAGCGCATTTTTTTGCGCAATAAAAATGTCATACACACTTGGTACTTTATTGCTCCAATCAAAATAGTTGTAAGGCAAATACGTGACGATTCAGCGCAAAGTATTAGAGTACATTTTAAAAAGCGGTGAAATAACAACGCTGTTTCAGCCTATTTTTGATATTAGTAATCAAGTTATTTTAGGTTACGAAGCACTTAGTCGAGGACCTAAAAATAGCCCGTTAGAAATGCCTAATACGTTATTTAAAGTTGCCCATGAGGAATGTTTAATTTCGGAGCTTGAATTACTATGTCGCTCTAAAGCGATTGAAAACTTTGTAAGGCTTAACCTACAAGGTAAATTATTTTTAAATGTAAGCCCTAAAACACTACTAGACCCTTGCCACCCTAAAGGGGAAACATTGCACCTAATAGAGCAATTTGGCTTAGCTGCTAACCGTGTAGTTATAGAGGTTACTGAGCAAGAAAAAGTAGATGATGGCTTCTTGTTATTAAAAACGATAGCCCATTACCGAGAGCTCGGTTTTACTATAGCAATAGATGATTTAGGCGCTGGGTATTCAGGGTTAAAGCAATGGTCTGAACTATGCCCTGATTTTGTAAAAATTGACCGCTATTTTATTGATCATTGTGATGAAAGCGAAGTTAAAAAAGAGTTTTTGAAATCTATTACTATTTTGGCCAGAGCTACTAATACTCAGGTTATTGCTGAAGGCATCGAGCGTCCAGAAGAGCTTACATTTGTAGAAAACTTAGGCATTAGTAATGTACAAGGGTTTTTACTCGAAAAGCCAAGCATAAAGCCAAGTGAAGATTTCAGCTCAGAGCAACTAAAAGCTCTTTCATTTACGCAATCAAACACATTGTTTGATCAATCTATGGCTATAGGTCGCTTATCGATTACGCAACTTGCAATAAGCAGCGACACTCGCTGTAAAGATGCGCATAAGCTCTTTGAGCAAGATAAATCACTCATAAGCATTGCAGTGTTAAATACTGAAAACCAGCCAGTAGGGTTACTTCACAGAGATCAATTAACAGAAGTTTTTGCAGCGCCCTATGGGCATGCTCTTTACGATAAACGCCCCGTTACTGCACTGATGGATAAGCAGCCCTTAGTCGTTGACGAAAACCAATTACTCGATACCGTAAGTAAGCAAATAACTGAGCAGGACTTTGATATACGCCGCCATATAGTGATAACCAGAGAAAACGCTTATTTAGGGTTAGCGCCGCTTCGCGATATTTTAAAACACATAACCGAAGAAAAAATACGCCATGCACAACACGCTAATCCACTGACTATGCTCCCTGGTAATGTGGCAATTAATGAAGCTATAGAGCAGCGATTAAAAGGTAGTAATCCGTTTTCACTCGCATATATAGACTTAAATCATTTTAAGCAATTTAATGACTTATACGGCTACGCTAGCGGCGACAGTGTAATTAAACTATTAGCTGATGTAACAGTGCAAGCGTGTAAAAATAGTGCTAACTTTGTAGGACATATAGGTGGCGATGACTTTATGGTAGTGTTTGATCAGCACAACGCGGTTGATATATGTAATATCATTATTGAGCAATTTCAACTCCAGTCTCGTATATTTTTTACACCTGAGCACATAAAGAGCGAAGGGTATTGGGCCACAAATCGTGAAGGAGAAAAGCAATTTGTGCCTCTACTAACGTTATCAATTGGCTTAGTTGAGCCTGATTTACAACAATGTAAAAACAGTCACCAAGTTGCAGCACTCGCAACTGATGCTAAAAAAGAAGCCAAACGTTATCGCCATAGTTATTTGTTTATTTGCAAACGTAAAGGGCCTGCTCCCGCAGTGGTGCGCCTAGCAAGCAATAAGCAGGTAATTTAAATAAAAATAGGTAATTATTATGTTGCCAATAAAAATCTCGACCAGTGTACTTGGTCTGCTTGCAAGTTTTGCACTTATGGCGCAAGAGCAAATAATTAATGTAGCCCAAAAGCAAGATACTCAAAACGCACGAGAAGAGTACTCAAGTGAGCTACTGGTACGTGCACTTGAGAGTGTTAACTATCCTGGAGTTATTAGGATGACTCCCATACCAGATCAGCAAAAACGTAAGCTCATAAACCTAAATGATAACGAACTAGATATGTATTGGAGTATGAGTAGTCCAGAGCGAGAGGCACTTGCTTTAGCTATTAAAATACCACTATTTAAAGGTTACATAGGAAAGCGGGCTTTACTCACTAATAAACAAAACGTAGCACGCTTTAAAGACGTAAAAATCCTAGAGCAGCTAGGAGAGTTTTCAGCAGTGCAGGGTCACAACTGGCCAGATACAAGAATAATGTCCTATAACGGCTTACGTGTAAGGCCGCTTACCAATTACCAAGCCATGTTCACTTTAACGAGCCGTGGGCGGATAGATTACTTTCCTCGCTCGTTTATTGAGGTTAATTCTGAGCTTATTGAAAACAAACAAAGTAACTTAGTCGTTGTGCCTAATTTATATATAAGCTACCCAACGGGTATTTATTATTTTGTGACTAAGAGTAAACCCGAATTGGCAAAGGCTGTAGAGGAGGGCTTAATATTAATGCAGACAAACGGCGAGTTTGATGCATTATTTAATGAATACTTCGCAAAGGATTTAAATACACTACCTTATACAAAAGGTAAAACGATAGAGATTAAACTCGATAACCCTTATTTTTAGGCACAAAAAAAGGAGCCTAGGCTCCTTTTTAGTATGCTATTCATAGCATTTAATTAGCGAAGTAACGACTCAGTTAATACTGGACGAATTTCGCGAATAATTGCTTGAGTCAGTTTTGGTGAACCACAGATAATATTGCCGCTGTGGTTATAGTTATTACCACCGGCGAAATCTACAACCATACCGCCCGCTTCTTTAACCATAAGTTCGCCTGCAGCAGAGTTCCAAGGTTTTAAACCAATTTCAAAAAATCCATCAACACGGCCAGCTGCAACGTATGCCATATCTAAAGCAGAACAACCTGCACGGCGAATATCAGCAGTGTGTACAAATAATGCTTTAAACGCTTCAGTGTATGCATCCATGTGGTTTTTGTTTTTGAACGGGAAACCAGTAGCAAGTACAGTGCCTGCAAGAACCGTAGTTTTGCTAACGCGTAGACGTTTACTGTTTAACTGAGTGCCTTGACCGCGAGATGCAGTGAAAAGCTCACCACGAATTGGATCATAAATAACAGCTTGGTCTAAACGACCTTTAACTTTAAGTGCGATAGAAACCGCGTAATGAGGGATACCTTTGATGAAGTTAGTTGTTCCATCGATAGGATCTACAATCCATTGGTAATCATCATCCTTGCCTTTATGCTCACCTAGTTCTTCACCAACAATTGAGTGAGTAGGGTAAGACTGTAAAATAGTGTCACGAATTACGGCTTCGGCTTCTTTATCAATGTTAGTTACTAAGTCGTTAGCGCCTTTTTGTTGCACTTCAACTTTTGATAAATCTTCACTTGCGCGAAGTAAAATTTTGCCTGCGTTGCGCGCAGCGCGAACCGCAATGTTTAACATTGGATGCATGGTATTACCTTTGGGTTGTAAAAGAACGTTTATATATTTCAGCCGGCGTATTTTAGCGACTTTTGCCATAAAGTAAACAATAAACCCCAAATACTTGTGTTTGTTTTTTATACAAGATTGAAAAGTTTATATATTTTTAAAAAATAATTATCTGCATTTAAATAAATTAAATTTAAATAACACTTTACCTAAAGTTAACTTGAGGTTTTATCGTGCTCCTAACTTAACTGATAGGATAACATTATGTATTTAGAGCACGTAAACTTAGTCGCGAGTGATATAGATAGTATGCTTACATTTTATCGCGCTGTATTTCCACATTGGTCGATTAGAAGTGAGGGCAGAGGCGATTGGCATGGAAAACCAAGACGCTGGGTACACTTTGGAGATGACACGCATTACATTGCGATAAGCAGTCATGGTGAAGGTGAAAACAGAAACTTATCGGGCCATCAAATTGGTTTTGCACACTTTGCTTATGTAACTAATAATTTAAGCGCAGTAGTAATGCGCTTAAATAAAGCGGGTTTTACTCTAAGCAAGCAAGGTAGCGAGAATCCTTTCAGAAAGAATGTCTACTTTATTGATCCTGCAGGGTTTGAAGTTGAGTTTGTAGAGTATTTAAGTGATATACCAAGCGAGCGAAATAACGATTTATAATAAAATACTAAGCAGCACGCTAAAGTGCTGCTACTCAATTATAGTGAGCGGTTATTATTACCCGTGCCAAACTGGGTTTTTAGCTCATTTGCAAAGCTCATAAATTTTTCTTTAATTGTGCGCTTTATTTTCACTTCAACCGAGCCCATTACTGCCTTTCCTTCAATATGAATTGTAGGGCCTTGGCGTTTGTTGAGCGACACAGATTTATTTTCAAGGCTACTTAAAATACAAAACATTTTAGACACTACATTGACATGCTCTGGTACGTAAATTTCATCGCTACCAAAAATACAGTTAACGTGAATAGTTACATTTTGATGCGCAAAAATAGCATCGGTAAAATCAAGCACCACCGATCCCATAAAGTTACTCAAATATATATTTTTTGGTACAACCCACTGACCACTTCGCTCGTTAGATCCTAAAATACTGCGTAATGTAAAATCATCATCACTGTTTTGCTGTGCACTATAATGTGGTGTAAATTGCGATTGTTTTTCTGCTTTATATTGCTGATCGGTATTAAGTGTTAAGTCTTCTACTAAGGCTAGCAGTGCTTCGTTATTAGGTGCATCCATCGCATTATCTAAACGTCTTTCAAATGCATCAACAGAAATAACACCATGACTGTAATTATAAATTAATTGATCAATCACTTGTTCGCGTACTTGCTCTATTGGGCGGTCTTCAACTTTTACAGACATGAGTTATTCCTTCTTATATTTACTATTGATACTGCTATTGTAGTTAGATTGCAAACCGCGTACCAAATATAATTTCATTAATAATCAATTGGTTATTATTTAACGGTGTTTTTTGTTTTGTTATATTAACGATAGATTAACCAAAAGAGCAATTATCTAGCTATTTTCACTATTTGAGAAAGTTTTACCGAGTAGCCTGTAAATAGTTACACAAACATAGATAAGGTTTAATCTCTTAATTAATTCAAATCGTTGAATTTAAAGGGTAAATAAAGTTGGCCTGAAGCTCGCATTAGTTAAAGTGTCTTTAATCAAAAGGAGAAAGATTATGAAAACATTTAACAAATCTATTATCGCAGCTCTAGTTCTTGGTACTACGGCTATGGGTGCCCAAGCAAACAGCTGGGAAAACGAAAGTAAAGATGCTTGGATTGATGGTAAGGCAGAAACCGTTCTACTTATGAACACTAATCTAAACAACTTTGACATTAACACTGATGTAAAAAATGGCAAGGTAGTACTTACAGGTAAAGTTAATAGCGAACTTGATAAAGAGCTTGCAGAAGAACTTGTACTTAGCCTCGATGGTGTAACTGATGTTGATAACAGCCTTACAGTTGTTAAAAGCATGGACACCGAAGATAAAAGCAACGACATGATGGACGATGATGATAACGACCTAACGGACGCTAAAATCACCACTGTAATCACAACTCGCTTCCTGTTTGACTCAGAAGTAGGTGGTACAGACATTGATGTTGATACCGACAACGGTGTGGTAACTCTGAATGGCTCTGTAGAGTCTGAAGCTGAAAAGCAACTAGCAGTTAAAATTGCTAAAAATGCTGAAGATGTTCGCGACGTAGTTGATAAACTAGCTATTGTTGCTGAATAATACAGTATAGTTAAGGCCCAGTAATGCTGGGCTTTAAGTCTTTTCAATGTTTAATTTAAATGGAGTTTGATCATGGATATTATTCGTATAATACTTTCGGTTTTATTACCGCCATTAGGTGTGTTTTTGCAAGTTGGCTTAGGTATGCATTTTTGGTTAAATATTCTATTAACACTGCTAGGTTATTTCCCAGGGTTAATACATGCAATCTACATTATTGCGAAAAAATAATGTAGATTATATATTGTGTAAGCCGACTACTGAGGTCTAGCTAAATACTTTAGTACCGATCGGCTCACAATATTAGTTTTTAGATGGTTTTTAGGTTAAATCCAATTTTTAAAGCTCTTTAACCCATTAATTCACTTCCTTAACTCACTCCCAATATTATTTTAAAACTATACTTATTGTTTACTAATAAGCTTTCCAGCTAACAGTCGCGCTCAGATTCTGACTTGATGCCATTTAGGAAATCTTCAACATTAGTGTGTTTATACATCTACAATATACAATCAAATACCTTATTATTTAGTGACAATATTTCCTTCACTTCTAGTGTTATCATTAAACTAGGTTTTTAGGCATATTGAGGTAGTTAATTGAATATTCGACTTATAATGTCAGGCGTTGTGTCATTCGTTTTTTATTTTAGTTGGGCCTACTGGGCAAATAGCGCGGCAGACATTGCTAAATCGGTCACTCTTCAAGCTGCATTAGTGCAAGGTTTGTATAGTGGATTTGTAACGCTGTTTTTTACCTTTATTTTAGAAAGGGTCGTCAACAAGTATAAGTTTAGTTATGTAACGCTTGCGTTCGTAACTCCAATTATTTGTATGTTTCATTCTAAAACACCACAAAACGTAGCAATACGACAAAGTTTTAATAATGCAATTAACTCTAGCGCCTCGTATTTAAGTAATAAAAAAATAGCAGGCGTACTTTTTGCGCCTATTGTTCCGATTACTGTCCAATCGAGCTTAGTGATTATGGTAAATGTAGTTAATCAGACACCTAATTTGGCACTGGCAGTAGCCCCAAGCATATTTTTTACAGCCTTGTATGCCTACTCGTATATGTTAGCTTTGCTTAAAAAGTAGAGGGTTAAATATGAAAGACTATATGGGATAGGTTTTGTTTATAATTTAATGCAGTGAATAGCACGGTAAATACCTTACATTTTATGTTTATGCCACTTAAAAGATTACTATTTAAGCAGTTAGCTTGTTGATTGTTAAAATAAAGGTTTTTGGTAGTGACAAGCACCTAAAAAGTTTTTATACTGCAACCCGCTTTAGTCGCTCTGTGACTGAACGCTTCAAAAATTAACTGCCTAGCAGTTATATAAAGTTGGCCCCTTAGCTCAGTTGGTTAGAGCACACGACTCATAATCGTTAGGTCCCCAGTTCGAGTCTGGGAGGGGCCACCACTTTTACTAATTTCCCAAGTAAATATCTATCCAAATTATTTAAAGCTACATTAATTTAATATTGTGTAATTTTTATTCTTTAGTTACCCCTAAGAATAAACGTAATCTAAATAAAGTTAATCCATAGATTAAGCTAAGCTTTCTTAAATTTGGAATAGTGCGAATGCACTATTAAATTCCAGCGTTAGATCAGATGCTTTGCTTTATAAGTGACAGTGATCAGCATTTAATGTCAGAAGACAAAAAAGCCCCTATTGGGGCTTTTTACTTACTAGTGTTTACTTTTATTGCTCAAAACTACAAGAGTTAACTAATTTTTACGGTATATCTCATGCTCAATATCGTAAATATTTACGCTTAGACTGTCTGATGCTCTGCAATATGTTTTTAAACATGAAAGTAGCAGTTCGCTTAACATTTGTTTTTGCTCAATTGAGCGCCCTGCCAAAATATGTACCGCGATATGTATAAACCCTGATTTTCCTGCGCCAAGTTGATATTGCTGATAAGCAATAGCACGTGTTTTTATGGTTTCTAATTCAAACAAGTTACTTTCGAAAGCGGTTGTATGAATTTTTTCTACCAGTACTTGAGGTAAAACGGGGAGGTCTTCTGAGTGTTCAATAATAATGTGCGGCATTTAGGCGTTTCCTATTATGAGTTACTGCATGAGCGAGAGGTAATTGTACCAAATACAAGAGGGGTCACTAAATCCTGAGCTATCTAAAATCTTTACTTTAAACTAATTTAGTCGTATTTATTTTTGATGTTAGTATAAAAACAAACAGGTGAACCTTCGCTTAGTAACTTATCTACTAAGTTACCTATATATTGATTAAGGATAAGTATGAAATTACCACAAAAATTTAAACGTTTAGCTTTACTTGCAGGTGCAATTGTTACGTTAAGTGCTTGCTCTGACGATGTTGCTTCGGTAAGCCTTGGGTTATTTACAACTAAAGATGTTGTGGTGAATTCGCAGCAAGATCCTATTGTTGAGGGCGTTACTTGTCATATTAGTCATATAGAGGCTAATTTGGACTTTTCTGATCCCTCTGATATGTCTATAGCGTGTCGTCAAACGGGGCCAATTACAGCGCAGCAGCTACAAAAAATAGACCGCAGCAAATCGGGCGAGGTGATATTCAAATCATCTAAAAGTATATTATTTAAATCACTAAAAGTGCGTCGTATTTACGATGCTGAAAATCGTACTTTATTGTACTTATCGTACTCAACTAAAGAGTCCAGTGGAAGCCACCACCATGCGCTATCTACTGTGCCGCTATACAATACTCAAGCGTGGGACTGGGCGCTTACACAAAAAGACTAAGTTAGCACCTACGTAAGCACCTAAACTAAAACCTAAAAGAGCACACTATGTTAGCTTTATTTAAATCAAAGCCATTATTAGAGCAGCAAGAACAGCAATGGCTTATTGATACATTTATTTGGGCTGTAGAAAACTTTGATGCTGAGTTTTTTACAAAGCACACTCAAATAATACTGCCAACGGCCACTTTTTTCCCTGATTCGGTATCGAGCATTGAAGAAATGGCGAGTAATGTTTTTAACCGCGTTACTAATTACGCGGGTATGAACGCATGGCCTATCCAACTAGTTGCACCGCAGCAATTACAACCGCAAGTTTTTCCACACTTTGAATTTAGCAATGAAATACGTGGCGAAGGCAGCCATTTAATTGTGCCGCCAAGCCATACGATTAATATTTCTTTTAATCCTAACCAGATTAATCAGCCACAAGATTTAGTGGCAAGTTATGCAGGTACTCTGGCCACCATACTTATACATCACGTGGGGGTGCTACCGCCAGGTGGTAGGGAGTATTTACCACAAGCTGCTGATGCACTTGCTTGTTTTTTAGGGTTTGGTGTGATGATGAGCAACACGGTGTATCAGTTTAAAGGCGGGTGTGGCTCTTGCTATAATCCATACGCTAACCGTGAAGCTAAGTTAAGTGAAACGCATACGGTATTTATGCATGCCCTAATTAGTTACTTTAAAAACGATACGGTGTCTAAAAAGCACTTAAAGCCGCATTTACGTGGCCAGTTTAAAAAAGCACAAAAAGAAATTAAAGCATTGGTAAATAACTCGGCCAACCCGCTGTTATTAGCTTATTCGCCAAACTAGCAAGGATCTGCGTGGAATACTTAGATGAATTTTTACTGATTGTTATTGCTCATTTTTTTGCAGTAGCAAGCCCAGGGCCTGACTTTGCCGTAGTACTTAAGCAAAGTGTGCAACAAGGAAGGCGCAATGCATTGTGGACAAGCGCAGGTGTTGGCGCTGCTATTTTACTGCACGTTGCCTATTGTGTTTTAGGTGTTGCGCTTATTTTAACGCAATCGCCTAGTTTATTTATGGCGCTCAAGTACCTTGCTGGTGCATATTTAGCTTACTTAGGCGTACAAGCTCTTAGAGCTGCAAAACCGCCTGCAAGTAATGAAGGCGAGGCTGTAAAAGATGTTGAAAACAAAACCGTTCAAGAGGAACCCGTTTGGGTGGCTTTTAGGCGCGGCTTTTTCACCAATGCATTAAACCCAAAAGCCACGTTATTTTTTATGTCGTTATTTACACTCGTGATTAGCCCAACAACACCTACTAGCATACAGGTCGGCTACGGCGTGTATATGGCATTGGCTACTTGGGCGTGGTTTTCAATGCTTTCAATGATGCTTTCTCGAGATAATGTAAGGGGCTTTTTCCAACAACGCGGTTATTGGTTTGACCGTGGAATTGGCATTATTTTAATTGCACTTGCAGTACGTGTTGTTATTTAACTTATTCAAAAAGCGCAGGAGATAAAAATGCCGCTATATAATTTCTCGTTTGGTTCTAATATGTCATCTAATCGTTTGTTAGCGCGCTTGCCCAATGTAAAGCGTGTAGGAACTGCGGTACTTAAAGGCTACGAGCTTACTTTTGATATGCTATTTAAAGATGGCTCAGGTAAATGCAGTATTTGTCCAAGCGATAAAGAAGATGCATTGGTTTACGGCGTTATTTATGAGCTCAATGAAGAAGAAAAAGCTATTTTAGATGGTATTGAGGGCGTAGGTTACGATTGTGTAGATATAGCCCCGACGCTTTTAACGGGTGAGACTGTAGCCGCACATTGTTATATAGCTAATACCCATGACAGCGATGTACTGCCATATGATTGGTACATAAAACACGTTCATCGCGGTTCACTTGAAGCGGGCGTACCAAAAGAATACAGTGATGCCATATTAAATCGCGCACAAAAAAGCGACACCAATCAAGAGCGCGCAGCAATTGAATTTGCAGTTCATCAAAAATAATAAAATAGGATTGATATGAAATTAACCAAACTTGCCGCAATTGCACTATTAGCAGGCACTACGTTTAGCAGCTGGGCACAAGTTGATACCAACAAAGTTGACGATGTAATTAAAGCGTCAATGGCACGTTTTGACGTACCCGGGATGGCAGTTGCCATTGTTGAAAACGATAAAGTAATATTTGCTAAAGGCTTTGGTGTAACTAATCTCGATACCAACAAAAAAGTAAACAAAGACACTTTATTTGGTATTGCTTCAAACACAAAAGCATTCACTACTGCGGCACTGGCAAAGTTGGTTGATGAAGGTAAATTAAGCTGGGATGACCGCGTAATTGATCATTTACCCGAGTTTAGATTGTACGATTCGTACGTAACACGCGAAATGCGTATTCGTGACTTATTAAGTCATCGCAGTGGGCTTGGGCTTGGGCAAGGCGATTTAATGATTTGGCCAAGTACCGATAAATCAGTTGATGAAATTTTAGCGGGATTACAGTATTTAAAACCAGCGAGCAGTTTTCGTAGTAAGTACGCTTATAACAACTTGATGTTTGTTACCGCTGGTGAAGTGGTTGCACGTGTGGCGGGGATGAGCTGGAACGATTACATCGAAAAAAATATATTACAGCCGCTGCATATGGATAACTCACGCGCGGGCTTTTCACGTATTCCTAAAAGTAATAAAAACTGGGCGACAGGTCATATTCCTATGGATGGCACGCTTCATCCATTTTTTGTGAACTATCTTGAGGACTTTAGAGGCGCAGGCGCCATTGCATCAAGTGTAAGCGACATGAGCCAATGGCTTCGTACGCAATTAGCAGGCGGTAAAATGCCAAGTGGCGAGCAGCTATTTAGTGAAAAGCAACAAGCGCAAATGTGGCACCCACATATTACATCTATGGCGTCTAAAAGTGCGTTTGAATCGTATCACCAGCAGTTTAGGGGTTATGGGTTAGGCTGGAGTATTGAAGACTACCACGGCTTTAAAAAGCTAGGTCACGGCGGTGGTATTTTGGGAATGGTATCGCAAGTTACTTTATTGCCTGAGAAAAACCTCGGTATTGTTATTTTATCTAATCAACAAGCTTTTGGTGCACTTTCGGCTGTAACCCATGAAGTGCTTGAAGATGCACTTGAACTTGAAGATAAAGACTGGGTAGAAGATTTAGCTAAAAGTCATTTTGAAGGCAAGCAACAAGCGTATGCTAATGCAAAACCAGAAGCCCCCGCTGACTACCAACCACAATTACCAAATATTAATTACACCGGAACATTGCACGATGACTGGTACGGCGATGTAATTATTGAGCAGTTAGATGGTAAATTACGCATTGATTTTACCCACACTAAACGCTTGAAAGGCACTCTTGAGCATTACACTGGCAATACATTTATTGTTAAGTGGGATGAAAAATTACTAGAAGCAGATGCGTTTATTCGTTTTGAAATGAGCTCACAAAACCGTGTAAACAGTGCCAAAATGCGCGCGGTATCAACACAAGTGACCGACTTTAGCTTTGACTTTAGAAACCTACATTTAAAAGCAAAATAGCTAATATTGATATTTAAAGTATTGATATAAACCAAAGTCGCAAAGCCACCCATCGGTGGCTTTGCTATATTAAGTTTTTACACCTTGTAAGGGACTTTTTATGCGTACCGCTGTTATTTCTCATCCTCATTGCCGTAAGCATAAAATGATAGGCGACCACCCCGAGTGCCCAGAGCGTCTAGATGCCATAACCGATAGATTACTTGCCAGCGGCGTAGATGTTGGCTTAACACACCTACAAGCACCCAAGGCCGAGCGTGAACATTATCTACTTGCTCACGATGAAGCTTTACTTAAACACGTAGAAAATACGCTACCAACAGAAGGGCTCGCTAATTTAGATGGCGATACGTGGCTGTGCCCCGATTCGTTTAAAGCGATTGAGCGGGCAGTAGGTGCAGGATTGTTAGCGGTTGATGAAATACTTGCCGATAAACTCGATGCTGCTTTTTGCTCAGTACGCCCGCCAGGGCATCACGCTAATAAAAACTCATCATCTGGGTTTTGTGTGTTTAATAACTTAGCTATTGCTGTTAAGTACGCACAAAGCAAAGGGGTTAAGCGCATTGCTATTGCGGATTTTGATGTACACCACGGTAATGGCACGCAAGATATTTTTATTGATGACGAAAATGTACTGCTTTGTTCGTTATTTCAGTATCCGTTTTATCCAAATACAGCGGTTAAAAATAATAGCCATATAGTTAATTCACCTCTGCCAATTGCCAGTAATGGCGACGATTTAAAAGAGGTGTTTGCTCAGCAATGGCTACCAAAATTAAAAGCGTTTAAACCTGAATTACTTTTTATAAGCGCAGGGTTCGATGCTCACCTAGAAGATGATATGGCAAGCTTAAAATTTGTTGAAGATGACTATACTTGGCTTACCGAGCAACTATGTGGCGTTGCTAAAGAGGGCGGTTGTAAAGGGGTTATTTCGTATTTAGAAGGTGGCTATGCGCTATCAGCTTTAGGTCGCAGTGCTGTAGCGCATATAAAAGTGCTTACTGAGGTTTAAATAAAGAGAGTGTTTATAGCCCTAGTAAATCAAACGCCTGCGCAGTACTTAGGGTTTTGATTTTACCAAGGCAGCATTGTCCTTCATTTAATAAGTAAGCTGTAACAAGCTGTGCTAGTTGCTCGCCATTCAATTTAGGGCAAACAGTGCCTTGTAAATTAAGGTAGTCACCTTGCTTGTTAAGTACTCGCACATCGCTTAGTTCACTTTGCGTAACGCTGTGCAAGCACTCTTGTTGCTCTTGTTGGTTATGGGCTATCTCAAGCTCATTATAAATAACCAATAATTGTGGGTAGCTGTTTAACATGGCCCGTTAGCCTACGGTTACTTCATAAGACGTAAATTTACGTATATTAATAACGCCTTTTTCAAAGATTAAGTACTGACCTTTAATACCTTGTAAAACACCACTTACAACAGGGTCTTTATCAAAGTTAAATGAGCTGATTTTTGTTGGGTATTCGGTTACTGGAAAGTTTAAATCAACCACATCTTCATCAAGTTGCTCTATTGCTGTTGCGCCAAATAATTCACTGAGCTCGTTTAGCTTTTCACTAATTTGTGGGATCAGCTCGGCTGCCGCTGCTTTTAAGTCAATTGCGTCGTTTTGACCTTTTAGCATATTGCGCCAATTAGTTTTGTCGGCAATAAATTCAGCCAATGCAACTTCTACTAAACCAGATTGCAGGCGAGTTTGCACTTTAAAAATAGGTAATGCCTGAGTGGCGCCTTGATCAACCCAGCGAGTCGGTATTTGTGTGTGGCGGGTAATACCTACCTTTAAACCTGAGGTGTTAGCGAGATACACATAGTGTGGGATCATGCAGTTTTCTTCGCCCCACTGCGGCTCTCGGCAAGTGCCTTGATCGTAGTGGCAGGTTTCTGGTTTCATTATGCACATATCGCAACTAGCAAGCTTGCGCATACATACAAAACAGTGACCTTGAGAATAGCTTTTTTTGGTTTTTTTACCGCAGTTAGAACATAAAATAGTGCCACTAAAGGTAAGCGTAAGCTCCTTACCTATAAATGCATTTAAGTCTACTAAGTGTTCACCTACAGGTAAGTGATATTGTACTGGTTCGGTTAAGCTCGATTTTAGTTTACGCAGTGTGCCTTGCATCTTTACTTGGCCCCTAAAGATGTTAAAAAGAGGAGTCTAACATTTTTAAGCTATATTGGCTTTTTAAGAAGTGTAAATAGTCGGTGTAAGGCAGTGCTTTTGCGTATAAATAACCTTGGGCGGAATCAGCGTTCATATCTTTGAGCAAGTGATGGATTTCTTGGGTTTCTACCCCCTCAATTGTTATTGATAAATTGAGGTTATGCGCCATATCAATGGCTGTTTGTACAATAACTTGGTGAGTTGGGTTGTTAGGCAAATCAAAAACAAATGACTTATCTATTTTAAGCTCACTAAAGTGATAATTAACTAAGTAGCTAAGTGACGCGTAGCCTGTCCCAAAGTCATCCAGTACCACTTTAATACCTAATGCGGTTAACTCATCAACTAACTTTATAAGTGCATCTTGACTATCTACGAAGGCCGATTCGGTTAGTTCAAATTTAAGTAAGTGTGCCGGCACTTGGTATTTAATTAAAATATTTTCTACTTTTTCGGCTAAATTATTTATGGTTAAGTTTTTAGCACTTAAATTTACGCTAATTGTGTGCTCGTTATAGCCATTTTTAGTAAGCTCAATTATGTCTTTACAAGCTTGCTCTATTACCCACAGTGTTAGCTCGTTAATAATACCTGTGTGTTCAGCAAGTATTATTAGCTCTTCAATTGATAAGTTGCTGTAAGTTGGGTCGGGCCAACGTAATAAAGCTTCAGCACCACTTACGTGGTTACTTAATAAGTTTATTTGAGGTTGGTAATAAAGCGCCAGTTGATTTGTTTTGATTGCTTGTTGCAGCTTAGCGGCTAGAGCAACGTCCATTATCAGATTATTACCGTTTGACGATGACCCAACTTGATTAACGCTACCTTTTGCTTTTTTAAGCGCTAAATAACCACGCTTTAACCAATATTCAAAGTCGTTACTTTTACCTGCACTACTAATACCTATACTGTAACTAAGCTGCAGGTTTAGCCCTTTAATTTCATATTGTTTTGGTAAGCTACTAATTATTTTAGTCAGTAGTGCTTCTAGCATTTCTTGGTTTTGTGTTTTTGTAGAAATACAGGCAAATACACCACTGCTTAAATCGGCTAAGCGAGGACTGGTGTTTAAATCTGTTTCGAGGTTTGTAAATTCACGTTCATGGCTGAGTTCTAATTCAAGCTCTTTGGCTATATGCTTTATAAGTGTGTAGCCCTGAGAAGAGGTAATAATCGTATTGAGTGAATTAAAGTGACGTATTTTTATTAAACACAACGTTGTTGAGCGATTTTGGCTCTGTAGTGCCATAAATGCTTGTTTTAGCTTGGAGCTATTAAGTAATCGTGTTTGTTGTGTATGCGTGGCATGGTAAAGCGCACGTTCTCGCTGATACCTTACCCTGTCAGCTAATGCCATCGCCATTAAAATAACTTCGCACAAAATAGCGACTAAAAAGGCATGGCGGGTTGCAAAGGTATACGGTAAAACACCAGTGAGTTCCATAGGTTGAATTGCCGCACCAAAAATTAGCGGTATCCATGATAAAACATAAAACTTAGCCCACCTAAAACCACTGCGTAACTTGTTATATATTAAAATAATACAAGTAATATAAAGCAGTACCATTACACCAAAAAATATAGGAGCCGCTATATTTTCAGGAATAAACAAGCTACATACAGCAAGAGTAAACATAAGCCAAAGTAGAGCTATACTCATTTTGTAACGCCAACATTTATCTTTATGATAGCGCAAAAACATGGTGCAAAAAGCAAGGGTGAAAAAGGCGACCCCATAATTACTAAACACAATTTGTTCGTGAATAAAGAGCTGCCATTGCTTAGGCCATAAATAAAAACCAAAGCCCAGTACTGCACCCATTAGTGTAATAGCGCTGACGATGTAGCCAATATAAATTAAATAAACACGGTCTTTTATACCAAAATAAAGCACCAAGTTGTAAAGCGCAGCCATCAATAGCACGCCTACAAAAATACCCCAGATCCCAGTTTGAGAGCGCACTAAGTCAATAAACTCTTTATCACGATACAAGTTTACAGGTGTTTTACTTATGCCTATTGTGTCTATTTTTATTACTAGGCGTTGTGATGATTTTCTTTCTACTAAAAAGCGAATATGCGGCACGCTGTATTCAAATAAAGAGAGGGCTTCTTCTTTATCGCCGAGTTTGTATGTTTCAACTAGTTTGTTATTTTTATCGAGGCGATAAACCGTAAGGTGATCGACCATAGGGTTGTCAAAATGTGCTACAACATTTTGCTTGTTAAGGCTTTTATTTTCTAAATCAAGAAACAACCAATAATTTTGTTGGCTAAAGCTCCATGGAACATCTGAAAATGGTTGATGAGTAAGTAATTCAGGTTGGTTAATGATGGTATCGAATGTTTTAGTTTTGGTTTCGTCAATATAGTAGGCGTAATCGAGGTACATTGGAGCCGTTTTATCAATTGTATATCGTGTAGGCACGACTAAGTTTGATGCCAATGTACTGATTATAAAAAATATAAAAATCAGTATGGCAACAGCAATTGCATGGTAACGTAAAGTTCTTAGTTCCAACGTTAATTTACTTTTAAAAAACCTTTTAATTAGTGTAGCACTAAAAAAGCGCAGGGAAACTGCGCTTTTTTAGTTAAATTAATTGGTTATACCAATGAATAGGTATTATAGGCTATTGCTCGCGTGCAATAGCACGGTGAGCTATATCTGTACGATATTCCATACCATCCCAGCTAATTTGTTTAACAAGCTCATAGGCGCGTTGCTGCGCTTGCGTAACAGTGTTACCAAGTGCTGTTGCGCATAATACGCGACCGCCTGCGGTTACAACCTCATTGCCACTTTGTTTAGTACCCGCATGGAACACTTTTTCACCTGCAGGGTAATCCACTTTTAGCCCCGAAATAGCGTCACCTTTAGGGTAATCACCAGGGTAGCCTTTAGCGGCAAGTACAACACCAACGGCTGCGCGTGGGTCAAACTCAATTGTTGTTTTATCAAGTTCTACACGGTTAGCAGCTTCAATCAATTCAACCAAATCTGATTGCAAACGTAGCATCATTGGTTGAGTTTCAGGGTCGCCAAAGCGACAATTGTACTCAATTACTTTAGGGGTACCTGTTTCGTCAATCATTAAACCTGCATATAAAAAGCCGGTGTACGGATGGCCTTCGCTTGCCATGCCTTCTACCGTAGGGTAGATCACTTCGTTCATAATACGCTGGTGGATTTCATCAGTAACAACTGGCGCAGGTGAGTATGCACCCATGCCACCCGTGTTAGGACCCGCATCGCCATTGTAAGCGCGTTTATGATCTTGGCTGGTTGCAAATGGTAATACGTTTTTACCATCAACCATTACGATGAAAGACGCTTCTTCACCGTCTAAAAACTCTTCAATAACAACACGACTTCCCGCATCGCCAAAAGCATTACCCGCAAGCATATCGCGAATCGCTTCTTCGGCATCGGCCTCCGTCATGGCTACAATTACGCCTTTACCCGCAGCCAAACCATCTGCTTTTACAACAATTGGCGCGCCTTTCTCTTTTAAATAAGCAAGGGCAGGCTCAATTTGTTCAAACGTTTGGTAGTCACCCGTTGGGATTTTATGACGTGCTAAAAAGTCTTTAGTAAACGATTTCGAACCTTCAAGCTGAGCTGCGCCCGCCGTTGGTCCAAAAATAGCCATGTTATGTTCACGAAACTTATCAACAACACCCAGTACTAACGGTATTTCAGGACCTACAATAGTAAGCTCTACCTTATTTTGCTGTGCAAAATTAAGTAAACCATCTAAGTCGTCAACGTTTATTGCTACGTTTTCAAGTTTTGGTTCAAGTGCAGTACCTGCATTACCAGGGGCTACAAATACAGTATTTACTTTGGTGTTTTGAGCGGCTTTAAACGCAAGTGCGTGTTCGCGGCCGCCGCTGCCAATGACTAAAACATTCATGGCGAAAATTCCTATTTAAAGCGGTTTCTTAAATTTCAGCGTCATGCGGTCGCTTTCACCAATGGCTTTATATTTGTCAGCATCTTGTTCGCCGAGTCTTAAGCTTGGTGGTAGCGTCCATACACCTTTAGGGTGATCGGCTGTATCTTTTGGATTTGCATTTATTTCACTGCTTGCTACTAATTCAAACCCAGCTTGTTCAGCAAGGTCTACTACGTAGCTCTGCTTCATATAACCTGATGTTTTTTGATCTTCATCAGCACGCTCTTCAGCTAAACGGTGTTCAACTAAACCTAATGTACCACCTGGTTTAAGGGCTTTATAAAAAGCTTGGAATGCACTTAATGCACCGCTTTTATCTTTGCCCATATACCAGTTATGTACATTACGAAATGTTAAAACCATATCGGCACTGCCAGCTGGCGCAATATCTAAATGTGTTACAGGTGCAAACTCAGTAATTTTAACGCTACTAAAGCGCTTATCTTCAGCTACTTTTTGTTTAAAGCCTGCAAGAGAGCGTTGGTAGTAGCCAACTGATGAATCAGCAGGAAAATGCGCGGCATAATAAGTGCCTTGCTCTTTTAATGCTGGCGCTAAAATTTCACTATACCAACCACCACCGGGTGCAATTTCAACAACTGTCATGGTTGGTTTAAAGCCAAAAAATGCAAGTGTTTGAGCTGGGTGACGATATTCATCACGAGCGCTGTTTTTAGCATTGCGTTCGCTTGATTGAAGTGCATGTTCAAGGCTTGATTCGTGGTTATGGCTAAGCGCCATAGTCGATGTCATTGTTAGTGTGGCTACAAGTAGCGATTTTAGCGCAAATTTCATTGTTTGTTCCTTCACATTATAATTTTAAATAGGTTATTGAATAATCAGAATACGTGAATTTATAGCAAACAAAAAGGGTTAAACCAACGTTTAACCCTTTGTGTGATTAGTGGCGGAAATGGCGCATACCAGTTAGTACCATTGCCATGCCAGCTTCATCAGCAGCTGCAATCACTTCTTCATCACGCATTGAGCCTCCAGGCTGAATTACCGCAGTAATGCCAGCTGCTGCTGCTGCGTCAATGCCATCACGGAATGGGAAGAATGCGTCAGACGCCATAACTGAACCTTTAACTTCAAGGTTTTCGTCGGCGGCTTTTATACCTGCAATTTTAGCTGAGTATACGCGACTCATTTGGCCTGCGCCCACACCAATGGTCATACCGTCACGGGCATAAACAATTGCGTTTGATTTAACAAATTTAGCTACTTTCCAGCAAAACAGTAAATCTTTAAGTTCTTGCTCAGAAGGCTGGCGCTTAGAAACAACTTTTAAGTCGCCTTGCGTTACCATGCCTAAGTCGCGGTCTTGAACTAAAATACCGCCGTTAACGCGTTTAATATCTTGGCCTGCGGCTTTACCTGTCCACTGTCCACACTCTAATAGGCGCACGTTCTTTTTAGCTTCAACAATTTTTGCAGCGTCGCTCGAAATACTAGGTGCAATAATTACTTCAACAAACTGACGGTCAACAATTGCTTGTGCAGTTGCTGCATCTAGCTCTCGGTTAAAGGCAATAATGCCACCAAATGCTGATGTAGGGTCTGTTTTAAAAGCGCGCTCGTATGCTTGTAGAATATTGTCCCCAATTGAAACACCACACGGATTAGCATGTTTTACAATTACGCACGCAGGTACGTCAAATTCTTTAACACATTCAAGTGCTGCATCGGTATCTGCAATGTTGTTAAACGAAAGGGCCTTACCTTGCAATTGAGTTGCTGTTGCAACTGATGCTTCAGCAATGTCATTTTCAACATAAAAAGCAGCATCTTGATGTGAGTTTTCACCGTAACGCATATCTTGTTTTTTAGTGAACTGCATGTTGATAGTACGTGGGAATTTAGTCTCTACAGCAGCTTCCTCGGTGTAATCAGGCACCATTTTACCGAAGTAGTTAGCAATCATGCCATCGTATTGTGCAGTGTGCTCGTAGGCGGCAATCGCTAAATCAAAACGTGTTTTGTACGTTGTTGAACCATTGTTGTTTTGCATTTCACTAATAACACGGTCGTAGTCGCTTGCGTTTACCACGATTGTTACATCTTTGTGGTTTTTAGCTGCTGCACGAACCATTGTAGGGCCGCCAATATCAATGTTTTCAATGGCATCTTCAAGGCTGCAGTTTTCTTGAGCGACAGTATTCGCAAAGGGGTATAAGTTAACTACAACAATATCGATAGCAGAGATGTTGTTATCTGCCATTACATCTTCATCTTGTCCGCGACGGGCTAAAATGCCGCCGTGAATTTTAGGGTGAAGGGTTTTTACGCGACCATCCATGATTTCAGGGTGGCCTGTGTGATCTGATACTTCAGTCACTTTTATGGCGTTATCAGCAAGTAGTTTACATGTGCCGCCAGTTGATAAAATATCAACGCCTTGCGCTTCAAGTGCGCGGGCAAATTCAACAATACCGGTTTTATCAGACACACTTAATAGTGCGCGACGAATGGGACGATGAGTATCCATTGTAGTTTGATTTCCTCAGTTAATGAGCTAGCTTAGAAGCGGGCATTTTAACTGATTACTACTCAAAAAACGACTTATAAAGGCTCAATAAGCGTGAGCATTTTGCAATTTAGTTAATATACTGTAGGCATAAAAAAAGCACCCTAAGGTGCTTTTTTTACAAAATACCAGTTGTATTGGATTAGTAAGTAGTAATAACGATAGAAAAACAAGTCTATAACAAGGCAAAAATTTTGCAGTGTAGTTATTCTACATAAAAAACTTTTAACGACGTTATGGGCTTGTTTAGCTCGTTAGAATACTTACGCTTTCAATATAATTGGTATTAGTTCATGCCGTATTTTTTAAGCTTTTTACGTAAAGTACCACGGTTGATACCTAGTAAAATTGCTGCACGAGTTTGGTTACCACGTGTATATGTCATTACTTCTTCAAGTAATGGCGCTTCTAGCTCTGAAAGAACAAGGTCGTAAACGTCTTGCACATCTTGACCGTTAAGCTGCTTTAAATAGTGGTGAACAGCTTTTTTTACTGCATCACGCAATGGCTGCGGTTTCTCGTGTGACTGAACATGAGGGTTAGTGATAAATGGAGAAGTCACGTTTTGTTCGAACATTATTAAGTCTCTTTCTTTCTTAGTTAGCTGCTAGTGTTTTAAAGTATTGCTCTAATGCGACGACCTGTGCCTGTGGGTTGTCGAGCGCATTAAATACTCGCCTAAACTGACCATCACTGTCATGGGTTTGCAAATACCAAGATACATGTTTGCGAGCAATTCGCGCTCCCATTGGCTCACCGTAAAACATATGGAGGTTTGTTAAATGCTCCATTAATATACTGCGCACCTCTGCAATAGCAGGTGGCTGTAAATGTTCCCCAGTTCGCAAATAGTGGTCTATCTCCCTAAATATCCAAGGGCGACCTTGGGCGGCTCGGCCAATCATAATGGCATCTGCACCCGTATAGTCTAAAACCTGTTTTGCTTTTTCTGGTGATGTAATATCACCATTGGCAACTACAGGAATCGACACTGAACGTTTTATATCCCTAATCGTGGCGTACTCAGCCTCACCTTTGTACATACATGCGCGCGTACGCCCATGTACAGCAAGTGATGCAATGCCATAACGTTCAGCTATTCTCGCAATCTCTACACCATTACGGTTATCCGGATCCCATCCTGTACGGATTTTAAGTGTCACAGGTATATCAACAGCATTAACAACTGCATCAATAATCTCTTCCACAAGTTCAGGAAACTGTAATAAGGCAGAGCCTGCGAGTTTCTTGTTCACTTTTTTTGCTGGGCACCCCATATTGATATCTATGATCTGTGCACCATTAGCAACATTGAATTGTGCGGCCTGCGCCATAAGCTCAGGATCTGCTCCTGCAATTTGCACCGCGCGTATACCCGACTCACCGCTGTGATCCATACGGTTCATCGACTTTTCTGTTTTCCAAACCTTAGGATTTGACGATAGCATTTCAGACACAGCTAAGCCCGCACCTAAGCGTCGACAAAGTTGTCTGAATGGTCTGTCTGTAATGCCTGCCATTGGCGCGACAATTACATTATTCTCAAGTTGGTATTTACCGATACGCACTATATTCAATAGGCCTCTTTTCAAGGGGCGCTAAGTTTACGGTTTTTTTCACAAAAATCAAAGGCTATAAATTGAACAAAAGTAACTTTTTTTTGCCCTTTTCGTATTGACATTTGATAACCACATGACAAGTAGGTTGATTTGTTTGAAATTCATACAGATTTTATTTTTTACAAGATAACTAGAAAATTTTTTGATATGTAAAAAAATAGTAAAGCCTGTTAAATACAGGCTTTACATGCATGTTTTGAGTTAATGCTCTAGATTTGATTGTTCGATTTATTACGCTTTTTTAGTGCCACTTACTCGAGTCCAATCACCTTCAACGGCAATGTCATCTAGTTCAATAAACGGTGCATAAATGTCAGCAACCGATTGTGCTTGTTCTTCTAAAATACCTGACATGGCAATTTTACCACCTGGCTTTAATAACCCTAAAATCACACTATGTAATTCGCGAAGTGGCTGGGCTAAAATATTGGCCACTACTATATCTGCACTAAACTCAGGTTGGTTTTCTGGAAGGTATACTTCGAGTTTGTCTGCAACACCATTTCGGTTCGCGTTATCAAGGCTAGCTTCAAGCGCTTGAGGGTCAATATCTATCCCAATCATACGCTCTGCACCTAGTTTTATAGCTGCAATACCTAAAATGCCTGAGCCACAACCAAAATCAACAACCGTTTTACCCGTCAGATCTTGGCTTTCTAACCATTTAAGGCACAAGGCCGTTGTTGCATGCGTACCCGTGCCAAAAGCAAGGCCAGGGTCTAGCAATACATTTACAGCATCAGGGTCAGGAATGTCGCGCCAGCTTGGGCAAATCCATAGTTTTTCGCCAAATTGAATAGGGTGGAAGTTATCCATCCATTCACGTTCCCAGTCTTTATCTTCAAGTTGCTCGATTTTGTATACTAAATTGTCTTTTAGCTCATCATGGCGCTTCAATAACGCAACGACTGCGTTCATATCATGATTAGCTTCGAACAGGCCAATAACTGTGGTATCAGCCCAGAACACAACGGTGCCAATTTTAGGCTCGTAGATAGGGGTGTCTTTTGCGTCAATAAAGGTTACTGAAGCGCTACCCGCTTCCATTAATAGATCGCTTACGGCATCAGCTGTTGCAGCATTGGCATTAATACGAATTTGGATCCAAGCCATGGTTATTTCCTTCAAATAGAAAAAAGGCCGCTATAGCGGCCTTTTTAGTTTATATAGTAGCGCTAAAATTATTTAGCGTCTAAAAAGCTTTTCAGTAAATCTGAGCGAGAAGGGTGGCGTAATTTACGCAGCGCTTTCGCTTCTATTTGACGAATACGCTCACGTGTTACGTCAAACTGTTTACCTACTTCTTCTAAGGTGTGGTCGGTATTCATATCAATACCAAAACGCATACGTAGTACTTTAGCTTCACGAGCTGTTAAGCCTGCAAGTACATCGTTAGTTGCGCCACGAAGAGATTCCATTGTTGCCGAATCGATTGGCGAATCAATAGTTGTATCTTCGATAAAGTCACCTAAGTGAGAATCTTCATCATCACCGATTGGTGTTTCCATTGAAATTGGCTCTTTAGCAATCTTAAGTACCTTACGGATTTTATCCTCAGGCATCATCATGCGTTCTGCTAATTCTTCTGGATTTGGCTCACGACCCATTTCTTGTAACATTTGACGAGAGATACGGTTAAGTTTATTAATCGTTTCAATCATATGCACAGGGATACGGATTGTTCTTGCTTGGTCAGCAATAGAGCGTGTGATTGCTTGACGTATCCACCACGTAGCATAAGTAGAGAACTTATAACCACGGCGATATTCAAACTTATCAACCGCTTTCATCAGACCAATGTTACCTTCTTGGATTAAATCTAAGAATTGTAAGCCACGGTTTGTGTATTTTTTAGCAATTGAGATTACAAGACGTAAGTTAGCTTCAACCATTTCTTTTTTCGCACGGCGTGCTTTCGCTTCACCTATGCTCATTCGACGGTTGATGTCTTTAATACGCTCAATGCTTAAACCTGTTGTTTGTTCAATAACAGATAATTTATTAATGCTACGAATGATTTCTGGCTTAACTTCTTCAAGTTTAGCTGAATACTTTTCGTTACCTGAAATTTCTAAATCAACCCAAGAAGCGTCAGTTTCGTTATTAGCAAAATGCTTAACGAATGTTTTCTTTGGTAATTTAGCAATTTGAACAGCTTGCTTCATGATTAGGCGTTCTTGAACACGAACACGATCCATCATTTCACGCATGTTATTTACCATGCGGTCAAACTGTTTAGGTATTAATTTAAATGTTCTGAAAAGCTCACCAATTTCAAAAATGGCTGCTTGTGATTCAGGATGCGAACGACCTTTAGCTTCAAACGTATCACGTGCTTTATTATATAAATCACGTAAATTTTCAAAATGAATACGAGCTTCTTCAGGATCTGGCCCTGTGTCTATCTCTTCTTCATCTTCATCATCGCTATCAGCATCATCTTTGTCATCTTTATCGTCGTCCTCAAGTTGCTTAGCACTTAATTCTGAACCGATGTTAGTTGCTGAAATTGGCGCTGTATCTTCATTAGGATCGATAAAGCCAGCGATAATATCGCTTAAACGCATTTCTTCAGCTTCAAACTTATCCCACTGTTCTAGTAGGTAAGTGATTGCTTCAGGGTACTCTGCAACAGAAATCTGTACTTGATTAATGCCTTCTTCAATACGTTTAGCGATTACAATTTCGCCTTCACGTGTAAGAAGTTCAACAGTACCCATTTCGCGCATGTACATGCGAACTGGATCCGTTGTACGGCCGATTTCTTTTTCTACAGTCGCAAGGGCTGCAGCGGCAGCTTCAGCTGCGTCTTCGTCTGTCGTTGTTTCTTGCATCATTAATTCATCAGCATCAGGCGCGTTTTCGCTAACCTTGATACCCATGTCATTAATCATGCTTATGATATCTTCTACTTGATCTGAGTCTATAATGTCTTGTGGAAGGTGATCATTTACTTCTGCAAAAGTTAAGTAGCCTTGCTCTTTACCTTTCTGAATCAGAAGTTTTAATTGTGACTGAGGAGTTGGATCCATAGAGATTGTTTCTTCCACTCTGATAAGTTGATACAACAGGCGCCATCATGTAGTTTGCATTAAAGCTAACTAGAATAATGTGACGCAGTGAATAGCACAGTATAACAGTTTAAATCAATTTTGACTAGGGTCTGTTGGTCTTTCAGGATTAAAGTTTGTTCTATCCAAGGGGGTTTTAATCGCGGCGCGAGGTTTGTAACCTAGTGGGCTAAGTAAAAACCGAGCAACAAAGAGTAAACCTCCCTTGGGTCGAACCCAAAGGGCAGCGCGTGTTTGGTATTTATGCTGCGTTATCGCCTATTTATGTGGAATAACCACACTACATAAGCTCTGTCTTGTCTAAATACCAAACACACTGCTGTAAACTTAACCTCGAAAGATAAACAGACCCTAACTGTTAGTCGCTTTTAACGCTGTCATTAACAAATGACACTCAAGCCTTTCATCGCTACTAAGGCCTTGTGTCTTGTCCTTTATTAATAGGGTCTCGAGTCGATAATTTAAACACTGATCTTCAATAAACTTGAAAGTATTTTTAAAAACCGTCTCTAAACGTTCTTCATTTATCTCATGTTGCCACGTTGCAAGCTTGATTAATGGCTCGTAATCTTCAGTTCCTCGAAAAAACTCGAGCAGTTGCGCTGTGGTCACATTTTCTTTTTCTAAAGCTTGTTCTTGTAATCGTAATAACAGCCCTATGCCAGCAATGTTCATTTGTGCAAGCTCAGGTAAATACGGCACACTTTTAGCTAAATTAGGGTGCTGGATCAATATACCGATAGCTTGGCGCATAGGTGTTATTTTAAATTTACGTTCAATAGAGTGTTGCTGTTTAGGCGTTTTTAAACGGCTATTCAACTGCTCACGCGTTCTGCCAATTAAGCGTCCTAATTGTTCAAGAATGTTTTCTTGATAAAACTCACTTGGAATTTTTTCAATTAGTGGAAGTGCTGCACTAAGAAGTTTAGCTTTTCCTGAATCGAGTGTTAAATCAACCTCTTGGCTTAATTTATTAAACAATACTTTGGTAAAGTCATCTGCTTGGCTTAGGCGCAATTCGAATTGCTCCTTACCTTCTTTTTGTACAAGCGAGTCAGGGTCTTCGCCATCTGGTAAAAATGCAAATTGTAGTGCTTTACCATCGTTTAAATAAGGGAGTGCATTTTCAAGTGCCCGCCAAGCAGCGTCACGGCCAGCCCTGTCGCCATCGTAACAACAGATTACTTTATCAGTAGTTCTAAATAAAGTGTGCATGTGCTCGCTTGTTGTTGCTGTCCCCAGTGATGCAACTGCATATTCAATCCCTTCTTCAGCTAAGGCAACAACATCCATATAACCTTCAACAATCATTACATGATCAAGTTTTTTATGGGCTTGCTTTGCTTCGTAAAGCCCATAAAGCTCAAAGCCTTTATGGAAAATTCGGGTTTCTGGCGAGTTTAGATATTTTGGCCCTTGGTCGGCTTGCATTACACGCCCACCAAATGCAATAACGCGTCCGCGTTTATCGCGAATAGGGAACATTAGGCGATCGCGAAAAAAATCAAATTGTCTGCCTGGTGTTTTTTCTGAAGCTAGCTTTAGCTCAACCAATTGCTCTTTTTGTTCTTTATTACGACCAAGCTGTAGGCATAGCCCATCCCATTCACTGGGAGCGTAGCCAATCATAAATTTTTTAACAGTTTCACCGCTTAAACCACGGCCTTTAACATACTCAATAACAGCAGCAGAATTACTATGGTGTTTTAATTGGTGCTGATAAAAGCGAGCAGTATGAAGCATTAAGTCGTAATCGGAGCGCTTTTGCGCAGCCGTACGCTCTGGTGCTGAATTTGCGCCTTGTTCTCGAGGTACTTCTAAGTTAAGCATGCTAGCTATTTCTTCAATAGCATCTACAAACTCTAGCTTTTCGTACTCCATTACAAACGAAATTGCATTACCATTAGCGCCACACCCAAAGCAGTGATAAAACTGTTTGTCTTGCGATACAGTAAATGAGGGAGATTTTTCGTTATGAAATGGGCAGCAAGCTTGATAATCCTTACCTGCTTTTTTTAGACCTACTTTTGAGTCTATCAGGTCGACAATATCGGTTCTGGCAAGTAAATCGTCTATAAAGTTACGTGGGATCTTTCCGGCCATTAGTAAAATACAGTCCTGAAATAATAAGAAGAAGAACGAATATGAAATTTACTTTTTTATACTTGCTTGATGCAAAATATAGTGTGCTTTAACTTACCAAAATGACAGCGAAATAAATAGGGAAGCTATAAAAAATTTCATTTTAAAGTAACCTAATCGGTGTACTTTTTATTAAAGTTAAAAACAAAGAAACCGAGCGCTAGGCTCGGTTTACTTCAATCATACTTTAATGTATGTGGGAGTATTAGGCAGTTAATCGTTGCTTAATTAAACCAGAAATCTTACCCATATCGGCTCGACCTTCAGCTTTGCTTTTGATTATACCCATTACTTTACCCATGTCTTGCATACCTGCTGCATTAGTATCAGCAATAGCCGCGTCAATGAGAGCAATTATTTCTTCTTCACTCAATTGTTGAGGTAAAAAAGTTTCAAGCGCTACTATTTCATTGGCTTCAATATCAGCTAAATCATCACGCCCAGCATCTTTGTACTGAGTGTAAGAGTCACGACGTTGTTTAACAAGCTTCACTATAACGGAGGTAATACCTGCGTCGTCTAGCGTTATTTGCTCGTCAATTTCACGTTGCTTGATTGCAGCAAGTACCATACGAATAGGGTTAAGACGTTGCTTGTCTTTAGCTCTCATCGCATCTTTTTGCGCATCTTTTAGCGTTATTAAAAGGCTCATTTATACAAGACCTAATATATTAGTATAATTTAACGCGACGAGCGTTATCACGAGAAAGTTTTTTCATGTGACGTTTAACTGCAGCAGCTTTTTTACGCTTACGCTCAGCTGTTGGTTTTTCATAGTGCTCGCGACGACGAACTTCTGAAAGGATTCCTGCTTTTTCACATGAACGCTTGAAGCGACGAAGTGCTACGTCAAACGGTTCGTTCTCTCTTACTTTAATTACTGGCATTAAAAATTCACCTACCTAAATTATGAGCGTTGCTCAAGTTGATCAAACATTGATCAAGTGGTTCAAAAATGGTGCGGTATTGTAATCCGAAGCAACACCACATGTAAAGGACAATATTAACAGAAACGCATTACGTTAAACAGTATTAATTTGCTTGGCGCTGGTACAGTTGGCAAAGTACTTGTCCTGCCTTTTTTTCTTTAATTAACAACCAGTTGGTTGGTGTTTCTAAGGCGGCTAGCTCTGCCTCTACTTCAACATAAATTAATGCGTCGTTGCTTAACCATTGGTTTTTTTCTAATAAATCGCAGGTTGTTTGCGCTAAATCTTTACGAAATGGTGGGTCAACAAATACAAGATTAAAAGCTTCGTTTGTGTTTTTTTGCTCTAAAAAGGAGAGCGAATTAGTATGTTTAACGTATGCGTTGTCGAGCTTTAAAGTGCTAATATTTTGTTCTAATTGCTTAGCAGCTAATGAGTCGAGCTCGATAAATGTAGCGCTTTTAGCATATCGTGATAGCGCTTCAAATCCCAATCCACCAGAACCGGCAAAACAATCAAGTACATTTGCGTCACGCGTATCTTGCATTAGCCAATTAAATACAGTTTCTTTAATTCGATCGGTAGTAGGTCTCAAGCCTTCTACGTTTTTAACCGGGAGTTTACGGCCTCGAAATTGACCACTAATCACTCTAATAAAGCCATCACTGGGCTTGTTAGCAGCTTTATTTTGCGTTGTTTTTTTTCTCATTTAGCTCACTAAAAAATGGTATATGGTATCTAGCTCAGATAATATTATGGGCGATTACGTGTAGCTTCATTTTTCAACCGCATTAAAAGTGTTACTATTAAACACTTACGTTTTGAATGGTTGTATTTATTAGCAACTATTGCTGGGCATTGCCAAGCTATTTCAAATTTTAGTTTATCAGATTTTTATAAGTGGTTATTAGCAAGTATGACAAAAAAAAGTAAATTCATGTCGTGGCTCGGTTTTGGCAAGTCAGATAAAAAAGAAGCAGAGCAAAAAGCAGCAGCTGATAAACAACAAGTATTAGCGCAAGAAGAGGCCCAGAAGCTAGAGCAAGAAAAACTAGCGCAAGAGCAAGCTGAAGCTGAACGGTTAAAAGCAGAGGCTGAAACAGAGCGTTTAGAACAAGAACGCCAGCGTGCTGAAAACGCGGAAAAGATTGCCATTGAGCAGGCCAATGCTGAATTACTTGCAAAACAGCAAGCAGATGCCGAGGCGCAAAGACAAGAACATGCGCAACGTTTAGCCGATCAAGAAAAAGAGATGCGCTTAGAGCAAGAACGATTAGCGGCAGAAAAAGTAGAGGCTGAGCGACTAGAGCAAATACGCCTTGAAAAACAAGATGAGGCGATCAAAGCCGAAAAGCTTGCAATAGAGCAAGCGAATGCTGAGTTATTAGCAAAAGAACAAGCGGATGCTGAAGCTCAAAGGCAAGAGCAAGCGAAGCGCTTAGCAGAACAAGAAGCGCAGATGCTTTTAGAGCAAGAACGCATTGCGGCTGAAAAAGCAGAAAATGAGCGCTTAGAGCAAGTACGTATTGCAGCTGAAAAAGCAGAGAATGAACGTTTAGAGCAAGAACGCATTGCGGCTGAAAAAGCAGAGAATGAACGTTTAGAGCAAGAACGCATTGCGGCTGAAAAAGCAGAGAATGAACGCTTAGAGCAAGAACGCATTGCGGCTGAAAAAGCAGAGAATGAACGCTTAGAGCAAGAACGCCTTGCAGCTGAAAAAGCAGAAAGTGAGCGTTTAGAGCAAGAGCGCCTTGCAGCTGAAAAAGCAGAGAATGAGCGTTTAGAGCAAGAACGCCTTGCAGCTGAAAAAGCAGAGAATGAACGCTTAGAGCAAGAACGCCTTGCGGCTGAAAAAGCAGAAAATGAGCGTTTAGAGCAAGAACGTATTGTAGCTGAAAAAGCAGAAAATGAGCGTTTAGAACAAGAACGTATCACAGCAGAACTTGCAATTGAAGAAGCTAAAAAAGCCGAAAAGCCAAAAAAAGAAGGGTTTTTCTCTCGTCTTAAAAAAGGCTTGTTAAAGACTCGCGTTAATATAGGTTCTGGTTTTGCGTCTATTTTTAGTGGAAAAAAAATAGACGACGAATTATTTGAAGATCTTGAAACTCAATTACTCACCGCCGATTTAGGCGTTGATACTACCATGAAGTTGATTGATCGTTTAACTGATGCAGCGAACCGTAAACAGTTAAAAGATGGTGATGCGCTTTATGAGTTAATGAAACAAGAAATGGCTGCGATGCTTAAAACGGCAGAACAGCCTTTAGTCATAAGCGAAGATAAAAAGCCGTTTGTTATTTTAATGGTAGGTGTAAATGGTGTTGGTAAAACAACGACTATTGGTAAAATGGCTAAGCAATTTCAAAACGAAGGTAAGTCGGTTATGCTGGCTGCTGGTGATACGTTTAGAGCGGCAGCTGTTGAGCAGCTTCAGGTTTGGGGTGAACGTAACAGCATTCCCGTTATTGCACAGCATACAGGTGCAGATAGTGCATCAGTTGTGTTTGATGCATTCCAAGCGGCTAAAGCACGTAATATAGATGTGTTAATTGCTGATACAGCTGGGCGCTTGCAAAATAAAGATAATTTAATGCAAGAGCTTGAAAAAATAGCTCGTGTAATGAAAAAGATTGATCCTGATGCGCCGCACGAAGTGATGTTAACTATCGATGCAGGCACAGGGCAAAATGCAATTAGCCAAGTAAACCTGTTTAATCAATGTGTTGGTTTAACTGGTATTACGCTTTCAAAACTTGATGGAACTGCAAAGGGTGGTGTTATTTTTGCGGTTGCAGATAAGTTTAATATTCCAATTCGTTACATTGGTGTTGGTGAAGGTATTGATGATTTACGCGCTTTTAAAAGCGATGATTTTATTGATGCGTTATTTAGCCAAGATGAGGACGACGTTTAATTTACCAAAAAAGGGAGCTAGCTCCCTTTTTAATTGCGAGGAATACTAATTTCATTAATGTGTTAATGGAGTTGGCATAATAAAAAGATGATAAATTTTCAGCAAGTAAGTAAGACCTATCCTGGAGGGCACCGCGCCCTCGAAAAAGTTAATTTTCATATTAAACCGGGTGAACTTGCCTTTTTAACTGGCCACAGTGGTGCGGGTAAAAGTACGTTGCTTAAGTTAATTAGCTTAATGGAACGTCCTTCAGCAGGTAGTGTATTTATCAACGGTGTTGATTTAAACAAAGTAAACTCGCGTCAAATTCCTTATGCTCGTCGTGATATAGGTATTATTTTTCAAAACCATAGGTTATTAGAGCGCTACACTATTTTTGATAACGTGGCATTACCTCTCATTATTGAGGGGACTCACCATAAGCAAATAGCTAAACGGGTCCATGGCGCGCTTGACAAGGTAGGCCTAATTGACAAAGTTAAATGTCATCCTTCTATGCTCTCTGGAGGCGAACAGCAACGAGTTGGTATTGCCAGAGCTATTGTAAACTCCCCACCAATTTTACTAGCTGATGAACCAACAGGTAATCTTGACCCAGAGCTTTCAATGGAAATACTCAAGTTGTTTGAAGACTTTAATAAACACGGTACCACTGTTCTTATCGCAACGCATGATTTGGGTTTGGTTGCACGTATGAAGTATCGTAGCTTAACCTTAAAAGATGGCCGTATGCTTCAAGACCCGCTTGCTGAGGGGGCACTATGAGTTTACTTTTTAAAGGTCGCCAAAATAGTAACGACAAGCAAAAAAAATCAGTATTAGCTGGCGGTTATTTTTTTATTATTAATATTTTTCGCCAAGGTGTGCATAGCTTAGGTGAAATGTGGCGCACGCCGCTTGCGTCTATGATGACTATCGCTGTACTTGGTTTGAGCCTAACGTTACCTGCAACACTTTACTTAGTCGTTAAAAACGTACAGCAAGTGAGTAGTGGCTTTGAAGAGGCGAGTGAAATATCGTTGTTTGTAAAAGAAAGTATGAACGAGCAAGAAACGCAAACATTAGTAAAGCGTTTAGCACTTTACCCAGAAGTGGAAAGTGTTGAGTTTATTTCAAAACAACAGGCATTAACAGAATTTAAAGACGTATCTGGCTTTGGGCAAGCTTTGGAGTATTTAGATAAAAATCCATTACCGGATGTGGTACTCGTTACTCCAACAAAACGTCACAGACACCCAAATGCCGCTAAAGTACTGCTAACTAAATTAGAAAGTGAACGTGAAGTTGATTTTGGTAAGCTCGATATAGCGTGGTTAGAGCGTTTAAATGCATTACTAGATTTACTCAAAGAAAGTGTAATAACTATCGCATTATTACTACTTACCTCAGTGACACTTATTATTGGTAACACCATTCGTTTGTCGATCATGGATAAAAAAGAAGAAATACAAGTAATGAAGCTAGTAGGCGCAACGAACACCTTTATACATGCCCCATTTTTGTGGACCGGTATTTGGTATGGTGTAATAGGTGGTTTGTTTGCCTTTATATGCGTAGGTCTGATGATGTGGTGGCTTTCAAGCGCTGTGAGCAGTGTAGCGGGGGTGTATCAAACAAGTTTTTCGTTAATAGGATTATCGCTTAATGAACTCGGCTTTTTAGTGTTACTTGCAACAAGCTTAGGATTTGTAGGCTCGTACCTTTCTGTAAATCGATATATTAAAGAAATAGAACCCGATAAAGTATAAAAAACCCTGCAAACTATAAGTGAACCAACCCAGCTTGATATGCGTAACGTATCGGACTGGGTTGTACCTCCCGTTACTAAAACTGTCATATTTGTGTACTATCCTCCCATAAAGTAATGAGTTGTAAATAAGGTGATGCGGTTAGGTTAATTGGCTGCAATCCCTCAATTCATCACTTATTCAGTCGCTTGTAGTAGACTAAACACATACTAAAAACTGCTTGATTTATACTTTTAAAAAGTTTTAAATTGGGGTTAGCACTCTTAGAGAAAGAGTGCTAAGATAGTTTCAAATGTTTATCACCGAGGTGAAAAATGAGTAAAGATTTATACGCAATGGCACTTACAGTCGGACAACAAAGCGCAAGCATGGACGGTTACCTTCAAGCGGTAAGCACTATTCCTATGCTTAAAGTTGAACAAGAGCAAGAACTTGCTAAAAGACTTCAGGAAGAAGGCGATCTTAGTGCTGCCAAGCAACTCATTATGTCGCATTTACGCTTTGTAGCACATATTGCTAAAAGCTACTCGGGATACGGCTTACCACAAGCTGACCTTATTCAAGAAGGTAATATAGGCCTGATGAAAGCGGTTAAACGTTTTGACCCTACAGTGGGTGTACGTTTAGTGTCGTTTGCAGTGCATTGGATTAAAGCCGAAATTCACGAGTTTGTTCTTAAAAATTGGCGCATAGTTAAAGTTGCAACCACTAAAGCGCAACGTAAATTGTTTTTTAATCTTCGTAAAAACAAAAAGCGTTTAGGTTGGTTCAACCAAGCTGAGGTTAGCACTGTTGCTAGCGAGCTAGGTGTGAGTGAAAAAGAAGTACGTGAAATGGAATCGCGCATGAGCGGCCAAGACATGGGCTTTGACCTAACTGGTGACGATAACGACGATGCACCAACAAGTACATACTCTCCAGTACAGTATTTAACAGATGGCGCAGCTGACTTAGCTGACGACGTTGAACAAGAGCAGTGGAAAGAGCAAGCGCATACCCGTTTATTTAGCGCACTTAAAACACTAGATGAACGTTCACAAGATATTGTTAGCGCACGTTGGTTGTCTGATGATAAAGCGACGCTTCAGGAGCTTGCACAAAAGTACAGTGTATCTGCTGAGCGTGTTCGTCAGCTTGAAAAAACAGCGATGAAAAAGTTACAAAGCGCTATGAGCTAATATTGCTCAAGCAGCAAAATTTAAAAAGCCCTGCATGAAAATGCGGGGCTTTTTGCTTTTGAGTAGGTTGGTTTGAGCGAAGCGAAACCCAACGATAAAATATCTAATCAAGTAATACCGATACTCTGCATTATCGAATGGTTATACCAATCCGCAATAATACTTAATCATTTTGCGAGGCTAAACGTGTCGCTACCTGCGTTAAAAAAGTCTCATTTAGAACAACCGAATAGTGAATTTTTTGCCTAGCTATCAACACGTTTTTCCGCCCTCAAAATAGACCACTTAATTAAGCGAATTGGTATTAGTTTATTATTCGGATATAGCATTATTTAAAGCTTATATTACCTAGCACTCACTCCCTTTCCCTCAGCATGCGCTAACTGAATGTACTTACGTTCAACTAATTGCGAAACAGGTACGAGTTCAAAACCTTGCTTAGTTAGCTCTGGTAAGGCATGGCGTAAAAATTCGATGGTTTCAGGGTAGGGATGAGCAATTGCAATGGCAAAGCTATGGGAAATGGCTAATTGTTTTAACTCTTCAAGCCTTAGCTGCAGTTGTTCTGGTGTAGTTATGTTGTCTAAAAACACTTGGCGACTAATATTAGCAACACCCAAAAAGTTAGCGGCATTTTGTGCCTGACTCAAATCGGTTGTGCGACTATCTAAAAAATATAAATGACGCTTTTTAAGTACTTCCATTGTCCACTTCATAGCTTGGCTTTTTTGCGTAAGCGCTGAGCCCATGTGGTTATTAACGCCTTTAACTTGCGGTAAACTAGCGAGAGCTGTTCCAAGAGTTTGCTGAAGCTGCTCTTTATTCATATTTAAAGTAAGCGCACCAGGCCCTAGTTCTTTACCGTTAAGTGCTTGCATAGGTACATGAAGCAATAACTCTTTATTTGATTGACTGGCAAGTGTTGCAAAAATTTGCGAATAAGGGGTATGGGGCAAAATTGAATACGACAATTGCCCAGGTAAGGAAAGGAACTCTAAGTCCCGTTGATGATAGCCTATATCGTCTATCACTATTGCTATTTGCTTGGCGCTAATTGTTGCAGAGCTAAAACAAATAGCTAATGTTAGCCATTTTATTATTTTCACGTTTATAGTTTTTATTATCTTTTTAGCTTTATTTATACAGCTTATACAAGCTATTGCATGCTGAGTAATTGTTTGGCTTTAACCAACTGTAAATCGGTTAGATTACCAGTAAGTAATTGCGCATTATTGTTAGTGTGTTCATTTTTTATTATAACGGCTTTATTACTTTGTGAAAGGTTTGTTTGATTAACCGCCACATCTGGGGTTATTCCTATTCCATCAATCGATTTACCTAACGGTGTGAAGTATTTCGCTGTGGTGAGCTTTAATGCGGTATTGCCATCACCGAGTGGAATGAGTGATTGTACAGAGCCTTTCCCAAAAGATTGGCTGCCAACAATGGTTGCTCGGTTATTATCTTTAAGTGCTGCTGCAAGTATTTCGGCTGCAGAGGCAGAATTTTCGTTTATAAGCACAACTATGGGCGCATTTTTTAGAATGTCTCCACGCTTTGCATAAAATGCTTGGTTAGCATCGTAAAAACGTCCTTTAGTCGTCACTATAGTGCCACTTTGTAAAAATAGGTCTGATACAGCCACTGCGCTTTGTAATGTCCCCCCTGGGTTATCACGTAAATCAATTACTAAGCCTTTAAGTGGGTAGCCAAAATGGCTTTGCAGGGCGGCAACTTGTAGTGCAACTTCATGTAATGTGTGGTTAGAGAAGTTATTGATAGCTATGTAACCAGTTCCAAAATCTAAAAGTTCGCTTGTTACACTTTCGAGGTTTATTTGGCGACGTGTGACATGAAAAGTGAGTGGGTTTTTATTGTTATCGCGATTTACAATTATATCTATATTCGAAAATTCACTGTCTCTTATTAGTGTTGCTACTTCGTCGATAGTACGGTTTTGGGCTGCGTTGTTGTTTACACTTACAATAATATCGCCTGGTAAAATACCTGCCGCTTTTGCGGGCGAATTATTAACCACGTTAACAATAGTCATATTCTCGTCTATGTTCTTAACTTCTATACCAATACCTGTGTAACGACCATTTGTGTTATCAAATAATGAGGCTAATTCATACTCATTTAAGTACTTAGAATAGGAGTCGAGTTTTGAATATAAACGCTCAAACTGTTGGTTGTTATATTTAATATGGTGGCTATTTTGTAAGGTGAGATCTTCAACGTAATAGGTATGAATGTTGAAGAGTATTTCGTCTATTTGTTGTCTTTTAAGATCTTTAATTGAGCTTGCTAGTGCATTACTAGTAAAGGTAATTAGGGTTAGTAATACAAGCAAGTACAGACTTATATAAAAGTCTGCACTTTTTTTATTAACGGTATTTATTGTGTGTTTTTTAGTTGTCATCAGCTGCTCCAGGGCGGTGCAGCGATTTATCTAATTAAATACGTTTGCACCATTTTACAGGATTTACTGCGCGTCCTTTGTGGCGTATTTCAAAGTATAGACCAGAACTTGCCTGTCCGCCGCTTTGGCCTACTAAAGCGAGGGTTTCGCCTTCACGTACCATATCCCCTACATCTCTTAGTAGCGTTTGAGCGTGGCCATATAGGCTCATAAAACCTTCACCATGGTCTACAACAATTACCCATCCATAACCTTTTAGCCAATCGGCAAATACAACTTGCCCGTTGTGCACGCTATTAATATTAGTGCCTTCTTTTGCACCAATTAATACGCCTTTCCAATCAATACCACCATGTTTACGTTGGCCGAATGTGTGCTCTAACTTACCTTTGCTCGGCCAGTCTAATTTGCCCTTGCTCTTATTTAGGCCAAGTAATTCTATTTTTTGTGTTTTTTCTTTTTCGAGCTCTTTAATCGTTGTTACTAAAGTTTGTTGGTTTTCTTTTAAATAATTTATTGAGCTTTTAGTGCTGTTGAGCTGAGCTTGTAAGTTTTTAAGATTAGCTTGGCGCTCACTTTGTGCATTAAGTAATGCAGTTTGGCGCCTTTTTTGTTCATCAAATAAAAGCTCTAGTTTTTCTTGCGTTTTAACGAGCTCTTCTTGGTTTTGTACTATTTGCTGTTGAAGATCTTTTAGATCTTCGATTTGTTCAATACGGGCTTTATTTAAGTAATTGTAATAGCTAAGTGTGCGCTCAAACTTGGCTGTGTCTTCTTGATTCAACAGCATTTTAGAGTAGTCGTCGCCACCGGCCATATAGGCACTTTTGAGTTGCGCGGCTAAAATTTTCTGAAACTGAGCGTATTTTTTATCAAGCTCATCGGCTTTACTTTGTAACTCTTTTTGCTGTGTTTTAGTCTCTTTTACGGATTGCTCTGCCATGTTAAGTGCTTTAGCATTTTTAGCTATATCGAGTTCATGGCTTTTTAGATTTTTTTGTAGCGACGCTATTTTTTTTCTTTGGGCGTTATATTCAGCTTGGCTTTGCTCAAGTGCATTTTGAACCTCTGATAAGTCTTTTTTAGTACGATCTTCATTAGCAACTGCAGATGCAGCCACTAATGAAGTTAGTATCAAACCGCACTTAATTAACCGGTTAATACGTTTGTTCATGTGTTATTTCAACATCATGATAGGCGTACCAGTCATTTCTTTTGGTTGCTCCATACCCATTAAGTGAAGCATTGTTGGGGCTACATCACTCAAGGCTTTACCTTGCATTGGCTCTGCATCGCGACCAACATAAATAAAATGCACAGGTTCGCTAGTGTGGGCAGTATGTGCTTGGCCTGTTTTGAGATCAGCCATTTGCTCAGCATTACCATGATCGGCTGTAATTAGTGCTTCACCACCAAACTCTTCTAGCGCATCAACAACACGTCCGATACAGCTATCTACAGCTTCACAAGCTTTAACAGCGGCTTCAAATACACCTGAGTGACCAACCATATCGCCATTAGGGTAGTTACAAATAATAGCATCGTATTTACCGCTTTTAATTGCTTCTACCAGTTTGTCGGTTAGCATTTCTGAGTTCATTTCAGGTTGTAGGTCGTAGGTTGCTACTTGCGGCGAAGGAATTAGCTCGCGTGTTTCACCTTTAAATTCGCTTTCACGTCCGCCACTAAAGAAAAATGTAACGTGTGCGTATTTTTCGGTTTCTGAAATACGAAGCTGTGTTTTATTATTTTTTTCAAACCATTCACCGAGTACGTTTATTAGTGGTGTAGGTCCAAATGCAACAGGTGCGTCTATATCGGCTGCATACTCTGTCATCATTACAAATGCGCTAAGCTCTGGCGTTCTTTTTTTAGTAAAACCATCAAATTCATGCTCAACAAAAGCGCGGGTAATTTCGCGGGCTCTATCTGCTCTAAAGTTAGCAAAAATAACGGTGTCACCATCGTTTATTGAAGCCTGAGTGGCACCTGTTGGCGTAATAGTCGTAGCTGCTACAAACTCGTCGTTTTCGTCGCGCTCGTACGCTGCATTAAGTGCTTCAACACCATTATCAAAATTAAAGTCGCCTTCGGCGAGCGTCATTACGTTGTAAGCTTTTTCTACACGGTTCCAACGGTTGTCTCTGTCCATTGCGTAGTAACGGCCAATAAGTGATGCTAAACGTCCGCACTTAAGTTTACTAAATAACGCTTCAATTCGTTCAATTGATGCTTTTGCGCTACGTGGAGGTGTGTCACGGCCGTCTAAAAATGCATGGAAATAGACTTCTTTAGCACCACGTTTTGCCGCCAGCTCAATACTTGCAACTATATGATCTTCATGGCTATGCACACCACCTGGGCTTAAAAGACCCATTATGTGAACCGCTTTACCAGCACTTACTGCTTTGTCTATGTTTTCAACTAAGGCTGGGGTTGAATCAAACTCGCCATCGTTAATTGCTTTGGTGATACGGGTAAAATCTTGATACACAATGCGCCCTGCACCTAAGTTTACATGGCCAACTTCTGAGTTACCCATTTGACCATCAGGAAGACCAACATCTAAACCCGAAGCCGATATTAATGTGTGTGGGCGGGTGGCCCATAAGTTGTCTAATACAGGTGTGTTAGCTGCAAGAATAGCATTACTTTGCGTATCTTCGCGGTGTCCCCAACCGTCTAAAATCATTAATACCAGTGGTTTTTTATGCTCTGTCATAATAGCTCCTGAAAATTAGTATCTGTTGATGGATACTGTGCACCTAAAAAGGTTTATTAGCGTGGTTTTAGCATACCGTGTTTTTAAGCTAGGATCAGCATTGAAAACAAGATATTAAATTTTTTCACTTATACCTCATTGACTAACCTGAACTCTGCTTGAGATAAATTTATTATCCAGAGTTCTTGTTAACTATATATGGGGGGGCTTTATCGTTTTTTAAACGCCTCTAAGTGCTCCTAAACTCGCATTTTAGGTTGGTTTGGGTATACTTGCGTGGCTAAAGTACAAAATCCTTAAAATATTAGGGCGTGTTGCACTTTGGTGGTTGAATTTGCAGCAGTATGTTTGGTTTTTAGGCAAGGCAGAGCCTATGAAGTGTGGTTACTCCCCATAAATAGGCGATAACGTAGCATAAATACCAAACATACGCTGCCCGCTGGGTTCTTTCTAGGGACTATTACCTCTTTGTTGCTCGGTTTTTACTTAGCCCACTAGGTTACAAATCTCGCGCCGCGATTTAATCGCCCCTAGATTGAACAAATTTCAATCCACAAAGGCCAACACGCCCTAGGTTTAAAACATAATTTCATAGTGGAAGTAGAATGGATCAATATATTGAATTTATTACAAATCATCCCATTTTAAGCCTTGCTTGGGTTGGTATTGTTTTCCTTATTGTTAGTGGCTGGATAAAAAGTAAGCTTTCAGCTGTTCGTCAAATAAATCCCCAGCAGCTTACGTTACTTATTAACCGTGATGACGGTCAAGTAATCGATATACGTGCGCAAAAAGAGTTTAATGCAGGGCGTATTTCTGGTGCTGAGCACTTAAGCCCAGAGAATGCGAAAAAATCTGACTTTTCAAGCCTTGAAAAGTACAAGACTAAACCCATTATAGTTGTATGTACTACAGGTATGACTGCCCAAGGTACTGCAGCCGCTATGAGTAAAGCTGGTTTTGAACGAGTTTACTTATTAGCAGGTGGCATGGGTGCGTGGCAATCTGCCAGCTTACCAACTACAACAGGTCGCTAATCAGTTTAGCTAGGCCGATAGAGGATTTATTATGAGTAATGTTGTTTTATACACCAAGGCGTATTGTCCATTTTGTCAGCGTGCTCTTTCGCTTTTAAACAGCAAAGGCGTTGAATACACAAATTATGATATTGGTGTGCAGCCTGAGCTACGCGATGAAATGATTGCCAAAGCAGGTGGTGCAAGCACAGTACCGCAAATTTTTATTAATGATGAACATATCGGTGGCTGCGACGACATGATGGCTATTGAAGCGCAAGGTAAACTTGACGCTAAGCTAAACGCTTAATTTAATTATAATAACGAACAAGTTAGGAATAACAATGAACGAAGAAAATCAAAACGTAGCAGCTGCTGAAGCTGGCGCACAATTTACTATTCAACGCATTTACACTAAAGATGTATCGTTTGAAACGCCAAACTCTCCGGCCATCTTTCAAAAAGAATGGACACCAGAAGTTAAGCTAGACCTAGATACACGCTCAAACAAGTTGGACGAAGGTGTATTTGAAGTTGTTTTAGCGCTAACTGTAACTGCATCTATTGGTGAAGAAACTGCGTTCTTATGTGAAATTCAACAAGCAGGTATTTTTACTATTGCTGAAGTTGAAGAAGTGCAACTTGCGCACATGCTAGGTGCATTTTGTCCTAACGTGTTATTCCCATATGCACGTGAAGCTGTTTCAAATCTTGTTAACCGTGGTACTTTCCCACAGCTTAACCTTGCGCCAGTTAATTTTGATGCGTTATTTGCACAATACATGCAACAACGTACTGCGCAAGCTGACCAGGCTTCAGCAGACGCATAACTTATGAGTACAGCAACTACAGCTGTTACTGTATTAGGGGCAGGGTCTTACGGCACCGCCCTTGCTATTTGTTTAGCCCGAAATGGTCACCAGGTGACACTTTGGGGAAGAAATAGCGACGACGTTGCCACGCTTGCAGCTGAGCGGAAAAATCAACGTTACTTACCTGATGCTCCTTTCCCAGATACTCTTACTCTTGAAGCTAACTTACAACATGCCGTTGCTAGCAGTGCTATTGTACTTGTTGTTGTGCCAAGCCATGCTTTTGGCGACACGCTTGCGCAAATAAAACCTGCATTGCAAGAGGGTGCTAAAGTAGCGTGGGCAACTAAAGGGCTTGAGCCTAATACTGGACGTTTGTTACAAGAAGTTGCTTTGCAAGAATTGGGTGATGACATACCACTTGCGGTACTTTCGGGTCCTACGTTTGCAAAAGAAATGGCGATGGGGTCACCTACAGCTATTTCAGTGTCTTCTACGTCACCTGAATTTGCGCAGCAACTGGCTGATTTACTTCATTGTGGTCGCTCATTCCGTGTGTATAACAATGATGACTTTATTGGTATACAGCTCGGTGGTGCGGTTAAAAATGTAATTGCAATTGGTGCCGGTATTTCGGACGGTGTAGGTTTTGGTGCTAATGCGCGTACCGCGCTCATTACCCGAGGCCTTGCAGAGCTCACTCGTTTAGGTTGTGCTCTGGGTGCTAAGCCAGAAACCTTTATGGGAATGGCAGGCCTTGGTGATTTAATACTAACCTGTACAGATAACCAATCACGTAATCGTCGATTTGGTTTGGCGTTAGGTAAAGGCGAGAGTGTTGATGCTGCTATTGAGTCTATTGGCCAAGTAGTTGAAGGCTTTAGAAACACTAAAGAAGTGTATTTACTAGCGCAGCGTGCTGGCGTAGAAATGCCAATCACAGAGCAAATTTATAAAGTACTTTATGAAAATAAAGACATGAAAGAAGCCGCTATGGCTCTTTTAGGACGAGAACAACGCGCTGAATAAGCGCTTGAGCTAGGCCTTAACTAAAAAACCGACATTATGTCGGTTTTTTATTGCCTAACGGATTATATTTACTGGGCGTTAGGGAAGCCCAACTGACGCCACGACTCGTAAACAAACACGGCAACTGCATTTGAAAGGTTCATACTACGGCTATTTGCTTGCATAGGAATACGTACACGCTGATCGTTTGGTAATGCTTGAATCATTTCATCAGGCAGGCCGCGTGTTTCAGGACCAAATACCAAGCAGTCGCCAGCTTCGTAACTTGCTTCATGATGAAACTGACTGCCTTTAGTTGTACAGGCATACACTTTTTTAGGTTTGCATTTTTCAAGGTAGTCCTCAAAAGAGGCATGGCGTTGAACATGGCTAAATTCATGGTAATCAAGGCCCGCACGTTTCACGCGTTTATCGTCCCATTCAAAACCTAATGGCTCAATTAAATGTAATGCATAGCCAGTATTGGCACATAGGCGAATAATATTACCTGTGTTAGGCGGTATTTCAGGTTGGTATAAAACAATATCCAGCATAATGAGCCTTATAAAATAATCTGTAGTTTGACGAAGGGCAGTATACACGAAACCTTTTAAAAAAATGATATACTCAACACATTCAATACAGTGATTAATGGATACACGCGTGCATAACCGTAGCTACGAATTTTGGGTTAAAACTTCCAGCATTGTTACCATGGTCATGGTTAGCTTAATGATCGGCGCAAAAACATGGGCCTGGCTGGCTTCTGGCTCGGCTTCAATGCTTGGCTCGTTAACTGATTCGTTAATGGATATTACTGCCACCGCTATGAGCTTTTTAGTGTTGGGTTACGCACTGCGCCCAGCAGATGATGACCATAGATTTGGACACGGAAAAGCTGAAGCACTTGCAGGACTTGGCCAAGCCGCATTTATTGCTGGATCAGGTTGCCTACTTGCTTTTCATGGTATTGAGCGATTATTTAACCCTATACAGTTAAGCCATTCTTTATTAGGTGTGTGGGTAAGTATTTTTGCTATTGCGTGTACGCTCGTCATTGTATTTGTACAAAACAAAGTGGTTAAGTATACCGATTCAATTGCTATAAAAGCCGACTCAGTACATTACAAAGGCGATTTAATATTAAACGCTGCTGTGCTGTTAGCTATTTTGTTAGCTTATTATGGCGTGTTGTATGCAGATCCTATTTTTGCAATAGGTGTAGCGGGTTACTTACTTTATAACAGCTGGGATATAGCTCGCGATAGTGCCGATCATTTAATGGATAAAGAGCTACCTGATGATGAAAAACAAAGCATATTTGACATAGCCAGAGCCCATGCTGATGTGCATGGCGTGCATGATATTCGTACTCGCCAAGGCGGAAAAGTTAAGTTTATTCAAATGCACTTAGAGCTTGATGATCATTTAAGCTTGATTCGCGCGCACAATGTGGCTGATGAAGTAGAGGCAATGCTCAAAGAACGTTTTGAGTCTGAGGTAGATATACTGATCCACCTCGACCCTTTGTCAGTACTTGTTAAGCCGTCACCGACTCACAAAATTGATAAAAGTTAGTTAATAGCGGCTTTCGAATTTCGTCACGTTCAAAAAGTAGCTCGTGTTTAGCGCCTTCAAAACTCTCAATCGTTGCATGAGCATGCCTTTTTGCAATACTGTACTGTGCTTCGTTGTTTACCACTGTATCGCTAGCTGCACTTGCTATAAACAAAGGGATTGGTACGTTTAGGTTATCAACAGACTTTAAAAACGATATTGTAGCTGCTAGCCAGCCAAACGTAACGCCACCTAATTGTATGTTAGGTTCTAATTTATAGGTTTGCCTAAAGTAGGTGTAACGCTTCTCACTGCTAGTAAGTACGTTTTCGGTAAATGGGATCGGGTTGTAGTTGCCTTGTCCAAATGCATAGCAAGAGTGTAAACCAAGTAAAGTGGCTAATTTAACAATAAACTTCGTTGGTATTTTTGGTACGTCTTTTGTAAAAATATCAAACATAGGAGCAGACAAAAACACGCCTTTATAGCTATTTTCAAATTTTGCTAAATAATCAATAGCAATGGCGCCACCCATTGAATGAGCCAGCATGACTTTTTTACCTTGCCAATGTTTTGAAACTATTTGCTGATCAAAGTTATTTAGGTCACTGCTGTAGTTATTATAATGTTTTACAAAGCCTTTATGTTTATTTTTAAGGTGCCTGTAAGAGCGGCCCTGACCTTGATGATCCATAATAAACACAGCAAAATTATTACAATACAGCTCCCAGAGCAGTTCTTTATATTTTTCTAGGCCTTCAATACGCCCTGTACTTACTACTATTGCGGTTGTCGCGTTTTTAGGGATTGCGTATGCGTAAAATAGCTTTCCTGATGGCGTATCTAAGTAGCTTTTAATTAAATTTTCAGTATAAAAAACATTAATGGCCTCTTGATTGCTCTCAAGCTGGGCTTCTGAACTATAAAACATGCTTTACTCTTTTATTAATGGCAAGGTTATATTAGCACACAAGCCACCTAGTTCTTTATTTGATAATACTAAACTGCCACCATGCGCAGTAATAGCATTTTTAGCAATCGCCAGCCCTAAACCCGTACCACCACTTACGCGATCCCGCGCATCTGATTGCCTAAAAAAGGGCTCACAAAGCTTGCTCAGTTGATCATCGGGCACACCAGAGCCATCATCACATATTTCTATATAAATGGCATCTGTGTGCTTTAGAGTAATGCTAATTGTATTGTTTGCGTATTTAATAGCGTTACGAAGTAGGTTTTCAAGCGCACTGGCAATAAGTGTTTCGTCGCAATTAATATTTACCTCTACAGCGCCCACTATATTTAGCTGCTTATTATTTTGTTTTGCTTCAAACTGCGCATCGTTAATAACGTGATCTACAATTATTTGTAATGATTGTTTTTGCAGTGAAAGCGCTTGGCTTTTTGCTTCTAAGCGAGAAACTTGCAGCACGTCTGCAATCATCTTATCAAGTTGGTTTGCTTCTTTTTCTATGCGTAATAAATACGATTGGCTAGCGTCGTTAGCTTGCATTTGCGCAAGACCGGTAGCCATTTTTAAACGCGTAAGGGGCGAGCGTAACTCATGTGATATGTCGGCTAATAAGCGTTTTTGTGAACTAATTAAAAGCTCTAGCTGATTGGCCATGCTGTTAAAGTCTCGCCCAAGTATTCCCAGCTCATCTTTTCGGTTTACAGAAATGTCGGCTCTTGCGCTTAGGTTGCCCGCTGATAGTTTAATAGCTGCTTTTTTAAGACTATTTATAGGGGCTATTAAGTTACGGCTAAATACAAAGCTTAAAATAAGAGAGGCAACAATTGCGATGACTATTTTCATCCAATTAGGCATAAGCTTAAAGCGCATTAATAGCGGCGGTTGATGGTTAATATCTATTTCATAAAGATAAAAACTCCCTTCAGGCACGTTTATGTTAACAGGGCCGAAGGCTTGATATTTTTCAGTAAAAATAATTTGTGGTGACATATTTTGAGTAAAGTTTAATAAACTTAAGTCGATGCTCTCTGGCACCTCTTTACTACTAAGGGAGTCTTCGCTTTGAGCTGCGCTTAAGTATAAAAGTTTACGCTTTGATAGGCGAGGGTGTACTAATACATCGCTTAGGCTGCGCTTATGTTTAATAGCAGTGCGCTCAATACTTTTAGCGGTATATATTAAGTTTTTTTTCATAGGGCCATAAAGCGGCTCGTTAGTTACCGCGTTAATAGCGGTAATGTTACTTAAAAATATAAGCGCTGCAACGGTGCCGATTATAGTTAACCAAAACCAAATAAATATTTTAAAAAACAGGTAGTGCCCAGGGTGTTTTAACCAAGCAAAGTAAGTGCTTTTATTCGCCTTGGATAAAGACATAACCCGTACCTCTCATTGTTTTAATTCGCTCACCTGGAATATGCTCTGCTATTTTTTTGCGGATATTACTTACATGCATATCGATAGAGCGATCAAAAGAAGCTAAACGCCTACCTAGTACTTCTTCACTAATTTGCTCTTTACTAACCACTTCACCTGCATTTTTACACAATAGCGTGAGTATTTCGTACTCTGTACCAGTAAGCGTTAGTGTAGAGCCGTCTATTGAGGCCTCTCGAGCTGCAAGGTTAACAGTAATGCCATTAACGAGTAACTTACTCGTTGTAGCTATATTTAAACTATTAATGTGCTCTATACGGCGAGTTATCGCTTTTACGCGGGCTAGTAATTCACGATGATTAAAAGGCTTTGGAATGTAATCGTCAGCGCCTAGCTCTAGACCAAAAATACGGTCAAAGTCTTCACCTTTTGCTGTAAGCATTATTACCGGTGTGAGTTTTGTTTGCCTAAGTTGTTTAAGTACTTCAAAACCATCAAGCGTTGGTAACATTACATCTAGCAATATAAGGGCGTAGTCATTTGCTTGTGCTAGTTTAAGGCCTTGTTCACCGTCGTGTACGCTTTGTATTTCAAAGCCTTGGACAGTTAAATATTCACTTAATAGCTCACAAAGGCCAGTGTCGTCATCAATCATTAATAGTCTCATTTACAAACCCTTAGAGTTGTTTATAGCGTTATTTTACCCGCTAAATAGTGCAAAGGTGAATCTTTACACAACCTTTACACTGCTTTGCGTTACTTTGCGTTGAGTTAGGTATAGTTAACTCACTGGCTTAGCAGCCACAACCAACCCAATATTAAGGTAATGATTATGACTAAATTAAACACACTTTCAAAATTAGTACTTATCTGTGGCTTAGCAACAGCAACGCTTGGTGCTGGTAGCGTGTTAGCTAAAGGCGACGGACATAAGCAAGGCCATTCTCAAGCTCGCTTTTTACTTTCTGAGCGCGGCGTTGAAAAATTAAACCTAACAGATGAGCAGCAAACTAAGCTAAAGGCTATTTTTGAAGCGCAAAAAACACAAATGAAAGCTCTGCGTGGCGACGATAAAGAAGCCCGTAAAGCGATGCGTGAAGCGCACAAAGCAAAAATGGATGCATTACTTTCGGCTGCGACATTTGACGAAAATGCAGCAAAAGAGCTATTAAATGAACGTCATGCAAAAGGTGAGCAATTTGGTTTAATTAAACTAAAAACACAACACCAAGTAATGCAAGTGCTTAACGCTGAGCAAAAAGAGAAGTTTGCTAAAATGCAAAAGCGTATGAATAAAAAGCACCGTAAACAAAAAAGTTAATTTTACTTTTTTGTAAATACTAAAAAACCAGCGTAATGCTGGTTTTTGTATTTAGGGCATTATGAAGATAAATTATTTAAAAAAGTCATCTTCATTTTTAGCCATCATTGCCTCAATATCTTCTATCATGTCTTGGCTAAACTCTTGTGCCGAGGTGATTGGTGCAGAAATTTTATTATTTTCGAACGACCATTCACCTAAATCAATTAGTTGGCAGCGCTTTGAGCAAAAAGGGCGAAATGGGCTTTGCTCTGACCATTCAACTTTAGTTTTACAGGTTGGGCAGTTTACAACAGTAGGCATAAATTACTCTCTACAAATTTTTGGTGCATATTACATTACTTAGATATGAGTCTCTAGCTATAAGGCTCTGAGCTTAGAGCCTTATCTTTTACTGTGGGACTTTAAAAATTGGTTACGCGGTTTATTTCACCAAGGGATGTAAGGCCATCGGCTGCTTTGCGTAAACCCGATAAACGTAAATTATTAAAACCGGCTTTAAGTGATACCTCTGCTATTTCAAGCGAATTTCCACCGCGCATAATAATTTGGGCAATTTCAGGAGTAATTTGCATTACTTCGTAAATACCCACACGCCCTTTGTAACCATCAGTACAGCTATCACACCCTTTAGGCATATATAACGTCATTTCTTCAATTTGCTCGGCACTAAATCCTTGGCGAGCAAGTTCTTCACTCGGAAGTTGTTCTGGCGTTTTACATTTAGGGCACAAGCGACGTGCTAAACGCTGGGCTATTATTAAGCTAATCGAACTTGCTACGTTATAAGCGGGTACACCCATATTTAATAAACGAGTGATTGTTTCCGGCGCTGAGTTTGTATGCAATGTTGATAAAACCAAGTGACCTGTTTGCGCCGCTTTTATTGATATTTCTGCGGTCTCTAAGTCACGTATTTCACCTACCATAACTACATCAGGATCTTGACGTAAAAATGCGCGCAGGGCGTTGGCAAAAGTCATATCGGCTTTAATATTAATTTGTACCTGGTTTACACCTTCAAGGTTAATCTCAACCGGATCTTCCGCAGTACTAATATTACGCTCAGGCTGGTTTAATATATTTAAACCTGTGTATAGCGATACTGTTTTACCAGAACCCGTTGGCCCTGTTACAAGTATCATCCCTTGAGGCTGGGCAAGCGCGTCCATGTAGAGCTTTTTCTGCTCAGGCTCATAGCCTAATACATCAATGCCTAACATAGCGCTTGATGAATCAAGGATACGCATTACTATTTTTTCGCCCCACAAGGTAGGCATGGTACTTACACGAAAATCGATACTTTTGCGTTCAGTAATTTTTAGCTTTATACGACCATCTTGTGGTTTGCGTTTTTCGGCAATATCGAGTCGCGACATTACTTTAATACGCGCAGAAAGCTTGGTTGCTAATGTATTAGGTGGGCTTGCCACTTCATGCAAAATGCCATCAATACGAAAGCGAATACGGTACTTGTGCTCATACGGTTCAAAATGTAAATCAGAGGCGCCTTTTTTAATGGCATCCATTAAAATTTTGTTGATATATACGATGATAGGCGCATCATCTTTATCGTCATCTTGTGGTGCTGTATCTCTTTGGCTTTCTGAGTCTAAATCAGCAAATTCTTGAAACTCGTCATCAGTTAGATTTAAGCTGCCAGTGGCATCTAGTAATTGCTCAATTTTGTTATCGAGTTGAATATAATCAACAACAACAATTTCGCATGAAAGACCGGTACTAAACTCAAAGTTTTCGAATGCGCCGTAATCTGTTGGGTCTGATGCTGCTATATAAACTTTTCGATCTTTTTGAACAAGCGGTAAAATGTGATGTTTACGTATGAGTTTTTCTTTTACGAGATCGGCCGGGATTCTTGTAGGATCAAAGTCTTTTAAATCAAAATAAGGTACGCGAAACAAATCAATGCATTGTTCAGCTAAATCTTTACTATCGATTTTTCCACATTTAGAAATAAGCTCAGCTGTTGAGGCAAATTCATTTTGTTTGTTTTTAACCGTGTCGGCATCAATGCGGCCAAGGGTTATAAATTTTCTCAATAACGGTGAGTTAATATTCATTGCGCACCTGTTTTATTCCTTCAATAGTAAGCAATTTATCAGAAAAAAGAAGGTGATTACATCACCTTTCATTCTTTGTTGTGATTTTACTAACTAAAATACGAGTTTGTGTGAGTTAGGACAGTGTTAAAGTGAGTTAGTTTTGTTGTGTAATGCATATTGTAGGTACTTTTTATGCAGATCAACAAGTTCTATATGCACTAGGTTTAAACTACGGTCGTTATTTAAAATATCATCCGCTTTTTGCTGTTTATCGGCACGTGACATTTGCGAGGCAATAATACTTTTAACTTGCTCACTACTTGTGTTGTCACGTTTTGCTGTACGCGCTACTTGTACAGAGGTTGGTACGTCAATAAGTAAGGTATGGTCGCAATATTTATCAAGGTTGTTTTCAAACAATAAAGGCGCTACTAAAACAACATAAGGGCTAGTTGCATTATTTAAATCGTTTAGTATTTTTGCGCGAATAAGAGGGTGTAGCAACGCATTAAGCCATTCTTTGTCACTGTTGTTAGTAAATATTTTTGCGCGAAGCTCTGCTCTATTTAATGTGCCATCAGGCAATAAAATATCTTTGCCAAAGTGTGCTGTAATCGCTTTTAGCCCTTTGCTATTTGGGAGTACTACTTCGCGCGCAATTATATCGGCATCAACTATTGTAATCCCAAGCTCTTCAAACATGTTACTGATGGCCGTTTTACCACAGCCAATACCGCCTGTTAAACCTAATACCCAGCTGTTTACTTTAGTAATTTGCTCACTCATTTTAATAACCAATTAAATTAAAATAAGCGCCTTGAATTTGGTTGCCCCAAAGCATAGTGATCCAGCCAGCTATCGCTAAATAAGGGCCAAAAGGGATAGGGGTCGCTTTGTCTTTACCTTGTATGCTTAACAGTGCAATACCTATAATGGCACCCACTACGCTCGAAAGCAGAATAATAGTAAGCAATGACTGCCAGCCAAGTAACGCCCCAAATACAGCAAGCAACTTAAAATCGCCATAACCCATGCCTTCTTTACCGGTTAATAACTTAAATAGCCAAAACACGCTCCATAGACTTAAATAACCACAAGCCGCACCAATAATGGCATCGGTTGGTGTAATTGTGTAACCCATTACCGAGGTAATAAGTGCAAGCCAAACAAGCGGAAGTGTAAGTTGATCTGGCAGCAGCATGTGGTCAATATCAATAAAGGTCAGTGCTACTAAAATCCACGTTACAAAAATATATAATAAAGCTTGCTCGGTCGCACCAAAGCTATAGGCAACAATTAAACTTAATAGGGCAGTAATTAGCTCTACAGCAGGGTATCGGACCGAAATAGGATTACTGCAACTTGCACATTTACCTTTAAGTATTAACCAACTAATAATAGGAATATTCTGCCAAGGCTTAATGGCAGTTTTGCATTTAGGGCAGGTAGAGTTGGGTTTTACTAAGTTAAAAGGCTTATTGATATTGGCTTGTTTAGATTTATTAGCTGTAAGCTCATCATCTAGCAATATGCGGCATTCGCTTTGCCACTCACGTTGCATCATCAGTGGTAAGCGATAAATAACCACATTTAAAAAACTACCAATACATAAACTAATTAAGCCAATAGTGGTTAAATAAAACCACAACTGGCTTTGCATTACTTCAATAATACTTTGCATCATATTACCTGAAAATTATTTTAAAAATTAAGCGTTTAAAAATTAAGTGAAGTATTTATCACATAGAGAAGTGAAAGAGAGTAAATGAGAAGACATTAATAGCCATACCTTATCAAAAAAGTAAGCCTCTCTTTTATTTCCTGTAAATTGTTATTTTTGGTAATTAAATAACAGAGCCAAGTTGGAAAATAGGTAAGTACATCGCAACAATCAAGCCACCAACAAGTACACCTAGTACAGCCATAATAAGTGGCTCAAGTAGGCTTGAAAGGCCGTCTACTGCATCATCAACTTCTTGCTCGTAAATAGTAGCTACTTTAGCAAGCATACCGTCTAGTGAGCCAGATTCTTCACCAATCGCAACCATTTGTATTACCATATCAGGGAATATTTTTGAGTTACGCATTGCCCAGTTCATTTGATTACCAGAGCTCACTTCAACTTTAATATCTAAAATGGCATAGCGATAAACAGCGTTACCTGAAGCCCCGGCAGCAGAGTCAAGCGCATCAACCAGCGGCACACCTGCAGCAAACGTAGTCGACAGAGTTCGTGCATAGCGAGCAACAGCTGCTTTGTTTAAAATCATACCAATTACTGGCAGTTTTAGTATAGCTCGGTCGGTTGCATCTCTGAGCTTTAAACTTCTTAGTTTTGCTTCTTTAAAAGCGTATCCAAAAGCTACAATAGCGATTAGTATCATCCACCAATATGCTTGCATAAAGTCTGATATGCCAATAACAAACAAAGTGAATGCAGGAAGCTCTGCCCCAAAACCTGCAAATATATCTTGAAACTGCGGCACTACAAATATTAATAGTATTGAGGTTACAATGCCGGCGATTACTAATACTGAAATAGGATAAAACATCGCTTTTTTAATTTTTGATTTTAGCGCTTCGGACTTTTCTTTATATAAAGCAACTCGGTCAAATATTTTATCAAGTGCACCAGATTGCTCGCCAGAGGCTACAAGGTCGCAATATAAATCATCAAAATAACGTGGGTGTTTTCTAAGTGCAGTAGATAGTGGTTGCCCCGCTTTTACTTCATCAGCAATAGTTTCCATTAATTTGGCGACACTTTTATTGGTCGAGCCAGAGCCAATCATTTCAATGGCCTGTATTAAAGGAACGCCCGCCATCAACATAGTCGCAATTTGGCGAGTAAGTAGTGCTATATCTTTAGGGGTTACCTTTTGAACACTTTGAATACCGAACAGTGGTTTTGCTTTACGCTTCACTTTTGAAGGAGTGATACCTTGCTTACGAAGCTGAGCTTTTACTAATGCAATACTATTACCTGTAAGCTCGCCTTCAAGTTTCTTCCCTCGTGCACTTACACCGACCCACTGAAAAGTATCGAGGCCTTTATCTTGTTGTTTTTTTGCCATTAAGAGTACCCAGCTGAATTTGGTTTAAACTTCATTATTACAAGCATAACTTAAACTAATGATTCTTGGTAGAAAAGTTGGACGCTTTAAAATCGTTGCCCAACGGACCAAAATCTAGGCCCGTAAATGTAGCCCTTATCAGGGTCAATATTATTATAAATACTTATCGCTTTTTGTAAGTAAAGGTACCATGCAAAAATAAATAAAATGGCTATTAAAGCTTTTAAGTATTTATTTATGGAAATGCTTTGGATACTTTTTTTATTGATTCTACCAAGTAGCAACCCCCACATTATAAATAAGAGTGTTTGCGAAACCGGCATTACATGCACACCAGAAAATAGTGAGTATGTAATTCCTATAGCAAAAGAATAAAAGAGGCTTTCAGTAATGATGTCTTTTTTATGCTTTTTTAAATGTGTTATCGCTTTTTTAAATGTTGTAAAAACAGCGGTTAAAATACATATAAGGGCGATAAGACCCCATTCATTTAAAATTTCAATTAATGAATTGTGGGGGTGACTAAAAGGGGCTGAACTCCCAAGTGACATTTCAAATACTCCAGGACCATTGCCGATAAATAAATGCTTTAAAGATAGGTTAGAAAAAGTATTAAACCATAGCTCGATACGGCCTGAGGAGGATGTGCGTAGTATTTCAGTACCTCCTTTATTTAATGAATCCAGGGCATAAAAAGTAATACAACTTAAAGCAAGGCAGACTAATCCAATAAGTACTTGTTTTTTTAATGTAGTTTTTAAAGCGAGAGCAAAAATAGAGAAAACTAAAAATGAGAGTAAAGCCCCGCGAGCTTGCCCAATAAATATAAGTAATAAGTTTAAAAATAAAATAATAAATACAAGGCGCTGTATGCTTGTAAATTTTAGGAGTAACACTAAAAATGGAAGAATAAATACCTGTACTTGATTAAAAAAGCGAATATTAATAAAGCCTGAGTAAATTATGTATGGATTTAAAGGTTGCTGCTCCGAAAGTGTAAAAATTATATTAAGTAGGCATATTAAAATTAAGCTCGTATGAGCTATCAATAATGCATAAATGATAAATAAAATAGACCTTTTGTCATTTATGGTACTTACGTAATACATAGTTAAAATAAGTAAGCTTATATGAAGCGTGTACAGCAGACTAAAACTTTGCTCCACACTCATCAATGTAGATAAGCAACCACTGAAAATAAAAATTAAGTACAAAACACTGCTTTTTTTATTTAGTGAAAGCTTAAAAGTAGGTTTTTTATTACCTAAAAAAGGAGTAAGCACTAGTAGGCTTGTGATAAGTAAAAAAGCTATTTGAATGATACGTTGGTGGTTATGATAATCGTAGGAAACTATTGGTATCAAAGGTATTAGCGCACATAGAAAAAAAAAGCTGATAAGCGATGGTTTTGTTGTATTTGTTAAATTCATGAATGCTAATTCTTACGCATTAAAAAAGCGCCAAACAAGGCGCTTTTTAGTAATCAATAAATGATTAAGATTGTGGGCAGCTTTTAGGTGCAAGAGTTTTGTCACCTGTAATACCTGTGGTCGCACAAGACCAGCCACCAGTCGATGTACGAGTCCATTTGATTTTAGCACCAGTTACTTGAGTAGGAGCATTTCGAATTGCACACTCAATACCTGTGGCATCAGTTGTAATTGTACAATTTTCTGTTGTATTTTGAAGACCAACAAGAGCATTTGTTGGAGTTGTGCCGCTATTTGACGTTATCTCAAAGCCTGTTCTACCCGCTGAAACTTCAGATAACCCAGCCGTAAGTTTTGATGTTGCTTGATAGTTCGAATACGCAGGCAATGCAATTGCAGCAAGAATACCGATGATTGCTACTACAATCATTAATTCAATTAGGGTGAAACCCTGTTGTTTTTGAGTCATTGTTTTCATGTTTCCTCTCCTAAAGGATAGATTTTTGTAACTTAAATCACTTAAGCGGCAAAATGCCTCACTTAATTTAACTGATTTACTTTACAGTTTTACTTAAAATTAATTTTATTACACTTTAGCTTTAGAGTATGAAACACAAAAGCCGAATGTGAATTCATTATGTTTAGTACTAATTATAAAAGTTTACTAAGTGCACTACATGTTGTAGCAACAAATAGTATAGGCATAAAGTAAGTAGTTTAGTTGATTTAGTTTTTAATTATGTCTTTAAAAAGTAAAGGTACTAGTTATTTATGACTATCTTTTTAAATAAAATAGTACAACAGAATTAGTCTACCATTTTATTTTAGTATTTAGCACGTATCTTATTATAAAAAAGCGATTTAATTTAACAATTTGTTACAAAGTAAGCCTTTTGGGTTATTTAATGCTTTTTTACTTAACTTGTCAATTAATTAGCGGTATTAATTACCCATTATTGCTTCATAATTGTTCAAAGCGCATCGATAAATCGATTGATTGTAAGTTTTTTGTTAATGCCCCGCTTGATATAAAATCGACACCTGCTTGTGAATAAATTTTGAGCGTTTCTAGGGTCATATTGCCTGAAACCTCTAGTTTTGCGCGCTTATTGGTTAAAATTACAGCTTGCTTAATTTGCTCTACGCTAAAGTTGTCTAGCATAATTATGTCGGCGCCAGCTTCAATTGCTTGCTTAAGTTCTGGGAGTGATTCTACTTCTACTTCGACAGGTTTGTTTGGGTGATTTTGTTTAGCTTGAGCAACGGCTTTGTTTATTGTGCCACAAGCCGCTATATGATTTTCTTTAATTAAAAATGCGTCAAATAAACCAATACGATGATTTGCACCGCCGCCACATTTTACTGCGTATTTTTGAAGTGCTCTAAGGCCTGGTATGGTTTTGCGTGTATCGAGTAGTTGCGTTGTTGTGCCGCTTAGCTCTTTTACATAATGGGCTGTAGTAGTGGCTGTACCCGATAACGTTTGTACAAAGTTAAGTGCAGTACGCTCGGCAGTTAATATTGAACGCGCTGAACCAGTGGCTGTAAATAATGTGCTGTTTGCTTTAACTGCGTCGCCATCATTAATAAGTACATTAACCTTAACGCTTGGGTCTACTTGTTTAAATACTTCAAGGATGATGTCTTTTCCGCAAAAAATACAGTCTTCGCGGGTGATTACTTTGGCGTTTGCTTGCTCATTTTGAGGGATCAATTGCGCGGTAATATCGCCTTCTTGTGCTGTTTGATAATTTAAATCTTCGTCAAGTGCAAGAGTAACAAGCTGAGTAATAAGAGTGTGCGAAATAGACATGGGATGCTCATAAGCGTTAATAAATTAAGCAAATTTTACTATGTTTATAAAAGAAAGAGAAGCGATTGCCTTTTCACCAATATAAAGATAAGTGCTTATAGTAAATTAGTATCTACGTGTGGGGTTGTATTACCTGTAGATGAGGTTTTATACCTCGCTTTTAATTTCAAAAGTTACGTTACATGAGCGGACGTAAATTAGCACCTACGTGTGGGTTTGAATTATTTGCAGGTAGGGTTTTATACCTGTTTGTTACTATCATTGTTTTAATAAATCCTTTAGCATCAGTGCTATGTATATCTTGATATTTATATAATAAACGTATCATGAAAATAGATTTAGACGGTGTTTTAAGTACTGTAGCGCAGCGGCCTTGTTCGCATTTTGATGAGCGCCCTGATGAGGCTGATATTTCTTTACTGGTTATTCACAATATATCTTTGCCAGCAGGGCAGTTTGGTACACCTTTTGTTGATGAGTTATTTATGGGTAGCATTGACTGCAATGCTCACTCGAGTTTTAGTGACTTAAAAAATTTACGTGTATCGGCCCATTGCTTTATAAAGCGCACCGGTGAGGTTATACAATACGTGCCTTTTGAAAAACGTGCTTGGCATGCAGGGCAATCTAAGTTTGAGGGCGTATCTGCTTGTAATAACTTTAGCATTGGCATTGAGCTTGAAGGTACCGACACCACGCCATACTCTTTAGCGCAATACGAAGTATTAGCTACACTTAGTAAATCTATAATACAACGCTATCCAAAAATTACCCCTTCGCGTATTGTTGGGCATTGCGATATTGCCCCGGGACGTAAAACCGATCCTGGCAGTAGCTTTAATTGGCCATTGTTTTTTAATATGCTTGAACAACTAAGTTAAGAGAGTTATTCCCATGATTTTAGTTTCTATAATAATTGCATTAATTCTGGAGCGTTTAGGGGCTCGGTCTAATTACTGGCAGATAAGCTATTACACAAATGGTTATTTAAATCGCTCTAATAAGCTACTAGGTGACAAAGGCTTATTTAGTTCTGCTCCGGGCTTTTTAATTTGGCTGTTACTTCCAGTAATAGCAATAGCGTTTATTTATTGTTTATCTGATTTTGTACTATGGCAGTTAGCTATTAATATTGCTGTGCTTTTGGTTTGCTTTGGTTGTGCCAAGCAGCGTGCTTTATATAAGTCTTACTTAAATGCCTTAACGCGAGATGATGGTACTGCTGCATCTTTATATGCGCTGCAAATAGGTCAAAAGCGTACTGATGATCAAGATGGTGGCGAAACCTTTGGGCAAACATTGGCATGGGTAAACTTTAGATTTTACTGTGCGGTGATTTTTTGGTTTGTTGTTTTAGGTGCGCCAGGTGCGGTTTTATATGCACTGGTACGTACTTTAGCTGATTTAGTACGAGAAGATCATAAAGTAATATTTGCTAAGCGTTTTAAACTTATACATAAACTATTGTTTTGGCTCGACTGGTTACCTGCACGTATTACCAGCTTTGGTTATTTAGTAATAGGTAACTTTAATAAAGGCACAAGTTGTTGGCTACGTTACGTGCTTAACTTTAAGTCTCCAAATCGCGAAGTAGTAACATGTACTGCACTTGCTGCAGAGCAAATTGAAAAGCGTTATTACGGCTGTACCTACGAAGCCACGTGTATGATTAAGCTTGTTAAGCGTAATGTATTATTTTACTTAGTACTTATAGCGTTGCTTACATTATTTGGTGGGCTGTCTTAAGTTAATACTTTTTTAATAAAGTACCTTATGCAATGTAAGGTGCTTTAATCTCTTCCTGCAGTTTTTAAGTACAATAAAATAGAGCTAATATTCTAATTTATTCTGGTCAGACCAATTGTTTTCATCCCAAATACGTTATAACAATTTTTGTAAATTGCGCATTGTTTGATCTTCGTTCAAAATGCGTTACGCTACTTTAATTGCTCAAACTACCTGTAAATTGACAGCTAATAGTGTTTTTGATACCGTATTGAAAATTTTTGGTATGACCAATTTACCTTTTGGGTAAATCATACTACTTAAAGCCCCGTTTTATGGGCTCTTGGTATTTATACAACGCGGACGTTGATTCATGTCTTTAAAGATTAAAGCAGCAAAATTATCTGATGTTATTTTACAGCAACTTGAGAATATGATTCTTGAAGGCTCGTTAGCACCAGGTGAAAAGTTGCCACCAGAGCGTGAACTAGCAAAGCAGTTTGAAGTGTCTCGCCCGTCACTGCGTGAGGCAATTCAAAAATTAGAAGCGAAAGGTTTAGTTACGCGTCGCCAAGGTGGCGGCACGTTTGTAAAAAATCAGCTCGAAGAAGGGCTTACTGATCCACTTTTTGATTTGATTAGTAAACACCCTGAGTCGCAGTTTGATTTACTTGAATTTCGTCATGCATTAGAAGGGATTGCTGCTTACTACGCAGCACTGCGCGGGACCAGCAACGATTTTAGCAAAGTAAAACAAAGCTTTGATGAAATTGCCTTAGTTAATGATGATTTACAGCAAAAAGCAAAAGCAATTAATGCATTTCACTTTAGCGTGGCAGAAGCCTCGCACAATGTGGTGTTACTGCATTTAGTTAGAGGTATGAAAGCGCTGCTTGAGCAAAATGTATTGCAAAATTTAACTGTTCTATTAAAAAAGTCAGATATTAGCAGTCAGTTAGCCCAACACAGGCGTTTATTAATGGATGCCGTTATTGACGGTAATCCAGAGCAAGCCCGTTTAGCAAGTAATGCGCACTTAGCATTTATCGAAGAAGCACTACTTGAAGCAGGCAAAGAACATTCGCGAATTGAACGTAGTTTAAGACGCACTAAACAAAATTAAGTTAGTACATAACTACTTTGAACACACAAATTAAGTAGCTGTGATATTAAATTAACAATATTCGTATTTTAAACATAAGGAAACCTCCATATGTCTGAAGTCAATAAAATTGACGTAGACGCGCTAGAAACACAAGAGTGGTTACAAGCTCTTGAATCAGTTGTGCGCGAAGAAGGTGTTGAACGAGCTCAGTTTTTACTTGAGCAAGTATTAGAGCAAGCCCGTTTAGACGGCGTTGATATGCCAACGGGTATTACCACGAACTACGTTAATACTATTCCTGTAGATCAAGAGCCTGCTTACCCAGGTGATGTAAATCTTGAACGTCGTATTCGTTCAATTATACGTTGGAACGCGATTATGATCGTTCTACGTGCATCTAAAAAAGATCTCGACTTAGGCGGCCATATGGCGTCTTACCAATCATCTGCTGCTTTTTATGAAGTGTGTTTTAACCACTTCTTTAAAGCACCAAATGATGTAGACGGTGGTGACTTAGTTTATTACCAAGGTCATATTTCTCCAGGTATTTATGCACGAGCATTTGTTGAAGGTCGTTTATCGGCTGCGCAACTAGATAACTTCCGCCAAGAAGTTGATGGCGAAGGCTTACCATCGTACCCACACCCTAAGTTAATGCCTGAGTTTTGGCAGTTCCCTACGGTATCAATGGGCTTAGGTCCTATTTCATCAATTTATCAAGCACGCTTCTTAAAATACTTAGATGGTCGTGGCTTAAAAGACACTAAAAACCAACGTGTATATGCGTTTTTAGGTGACGGTGAAATGGATGAGCCGGAATCACGTGGTGCTATTTCTTTCGCTGCACGTGAAAAACTAGATAATCTTTGTTATTTAATTAACTGTAACTTACAGCGTTTAGACGGCCCAGTTATGGGTAACGGTAAAATTATTCAAGAGTTAGAAGGCTTGTTTAAAGGCGCTGGCTGGAACGTAATTAAACTAGTGTGGGGCAGCGGTTGGGATATTCTGCTTGCTAAAGACACAACAGGTAAATTACTACAATTGATGAACGAAACAATTGATGGCGATTACCAAACATACAAAGCTAAAGATGGCGCATACGTGCGTGAGCATTTCTTTGGTCGCTACCCTGAAACAGCTGCCCTTGTTGCAGATATGACAGATGATGAAATTTTTGCGCTTAAGCGTGGTGGTCATGAGCCATCAAAACTATTTGCTGCATTTAAAAAAGCAGAAGAGACAAAAGGTCGTCCAACTGTAATTCTTGCTAAAACTGTAAAAGGTTACGGCATGGGTGAAGCAGCTGAAGGTAAAAACATTGCGCACCAAGTGAAAAAAATGGACATGTCGCATGTTGCACATTTACGTTCACGCCTTGGTCTTGATGACTTAGTATCTGAAGAGCAATTAAAAGAATTACCATACCTAGAGCTTGAAGAAGGTTCACCTGAGTACAAGTACCTACATGCGCGTCGTGATGAGCTTAAAGGTTACACACCTAAGCGTATTCCACGTTTTAGTGAAAAACTTACGTTGCCAGAAGTAGATGCATTTAAGCCACTACTTGAAGAGCAAAAGCGTGATATATCTACTACTATGGGCTTTGTTCGTGCACTTAATATCTTATTAAAAGATAAAGGCATTGGTAAAAATATCGTACCAATTATTGCAGATGAAGCGCGTACATTTGGTATGGAGGGTTTATTCCGTCAAATCGGTATTTATAACCCGCATGGCCAAAACTACACGCCACAGGATCGTGATATTGTTTCTTACTATAAAGAAGCAACTTCAGGTCAAGTATTGCAAGAAGGTATCAATGAGTTAGGTGCAATGTCGTCATGGGTTGCTGCTGCAACTTCATACAGCACTAACGATTTACCAATGATCCCATTCTACATTTACTATTCTATGTTTGGTTTCCAACGTGTTGGCGATATGGCATGGATGGCGGGCGATCAACAAGCACGTGGTTTCTTATTAGGTGCTACAGCGGGTCGTACAACGCTAAATGGTGAAGGCTTACAACACGAAGATGGTCACAGCCACATTCTTGCAAACACGGTTCCTAACTGTGTTTCTTATGACCCAACTTACGCGTTTGAAGTGGCTGTTATTGTACAAGACGGTATTCGTCGTATGTACGGTGACGACCAAGAAAATATTTACTACTACCTAACGCTTATGAACGAAAACTACCATCAACCAGCTATGCCAGAAGGCGCTGAAGAAGGTATTCGTAAAGGTATTTACAAGCTTGAAAGTTACGAAGGTAAAAAAGCCAACGTACAGCTATTAAGCTCAGGTACTATTATGACTGAAGTGCGCAAAGCTGCTTCAATCTTAAGCGAAGAATATGGTATTGCATCAGATGTTTACTCAGTAACATCTTTCAATGAGCTAACGCGTGATGGTCAAGATGTTGAGCGTTTTAACATGCTTAATCCTGAAAGCGAGCAAAAAACAGCATTTATCACAAGCGTATTAAACGACTCTGTGACTGTTGCAGCAACGGATTACATGAAAAACTACGCAGAACAAGCGCGTTCATTCATTCCAAGCAGCAACTACAAAGTGTTAGGTACAGATGGTTACGGTCGTTCTGATAGCCGTGAAAACCTACGTCGTCACTTTGAAGTTAACGCAAGCTACGTTGTTGTTGCTACGTTATCTGAACTTGCTAAACGCGGTGAAGTTGAGAAGTCAGTAGTTGTTGAAGCACTTAAAAAGTTCAACATCGACACTAACAAACTTAACCCACTGTACGCATAAGAGGTTTGCAATGAGTATTGAAATTAAAGTACCTGATATTGGTGACGACGAAGTAGAAGTAACCGAAATATTAGTAAGCGTTGGCGATAAAGTAGATGTTGACCAATCATTACTAAATGTTGAAGGTGACAAAGCATCAATGGAAATACCTGCTTCTCAAGCAGGGACTGTAAAAGAGATTAAAGTTAACGTTGGCGACACCGTTACAACAGGCTCTTTAGTATTTTTGTTTGAAGGCGAGAGTGAAGGCACTGATGAGGAAAATACATCAGCCGCTGCTCCAGCTAAATCTGAAGAAGCAGCACCAGCTGCTTCTACAGGTTCTTCAATTAAAGAAGTAACTGTACCAGATATTGGCGATGATGAAGTTGAAGTAACTGAAATCATGGTTGCTGTTGGTGACACCGTTTCAGAAGAGCAATCTATCTTAAACGTGGAAGGCGACAAGGCAGCAATGGAAGTTCCAGCTCCATTTGCCGGTACAGTTAAAGAAATTAAAGTAGCCGCTGGCGACACAGTTAAAACTGGCTCGTTAGTGTTTGTTTTTGAAGTAGCAGGAAGTGAATCTGCAGCACCGGCTAAAGAGTCGGCTCCTGTAGAAGCGCCAGCTGAGAGTTCAACAGCAAGTTCAGCACCAAGCACTAAAGAAGTTAATGTGCCTGATATTGGTGGCGATGAAGTTGAAGTAACTGAAATTATGGTTGCCGTTGGCGACGAAGTTTCAGAAGATCAATCAATCTTAAACGTTGAAGGCGACAAAGCTGCAATGGAAGTACCAGCTCCTTTTGCAGGTACAGTTAAAGAAATTAAAGTAGCCGCTGGCGATAAAGTATCGACTGGTTCATTAATTTTTGTATTTGAAGTTGCAGGCAGTGCGCCAGCAGCATCTGCACCAGCTGAAAAATCAGCACCTGCAGCAGCGGCTAAAACTGAGTCAGCACCGGCTCAAGCAGCACCTGCAAAAGCAAGTAATGAAAGCTTCACAGAAAATAGCGCGTATGCTCATGCATCACCCGTTGTTCGCCGTTTAGCGCGTGAGTTTGGTATTAACCTAGCTAACGTTAAGGGCACTGGTCGCAAAGCCCGTATAGTTAAAGAAGACGTGCAAAACTACGTTAAAAACCTAGTTAAGCAAGTTGAATCTGGTCAATTATCTGCAGGTAGTAGCGCAGGTGGTAGTGAGCTTGGTCTTATTCCATGGCCTAAAGTAGATTTTGCTAAATTTGGTGAAATTGAAGAGAAAAAACTGTCTCGCATTCAAAAGCTATCAGGTAAAAACTTACACCGTAACTGGGTACAAATCCCACATGTTACACAGTTTGATGAAGCTGATATCACAAGTCTTGAAGTATTCCGTAAAGAGCAAAATGCACTTAGCGAGAAGAAAAAGCTTGGCGTTAAAATCACACCACTTGTGTTTGTGATGAAAGCAGCGGCTAAAGCACTTGCAGACTTCCCAACATTTAACTCTTCACTGTCTAGCGACGGCGAAAGTTTAATTCTTAAGAAGTACATTAACATCGGTGTTGCTGTTGATACGCCAAATGGTTTAGTAGTGCCAGTGTTTAAAGATGTTGATAAAAAAGGCATTATTGAATTATCACGTGAACTAATGGAAGTATCTGTTAAAGCACGTGACGGTAAGCTTACATCTTCTGATATGCAAGGCGGCTGTTTTACTATCTCTAGCCTTGGCGGTATCGGCGGTACGGCATTTACGCCAATTGTTAATGCGCCAGAAGTTGCTATTTTAGGTGTATCTAAATCTGAAATGAAACCTAAATGGAATGGCAAAGAGTTTGAACCTAAACTAATGGTTCCGCTGTCTATGTCATACGACCATAGGGTTATTGACGGAGCATTAGCTGCACGCTTTACTGTGACTCTTGCAAGTTACATGAGCGATATTCGCCAGTTGGTGATGTAACCAGTTTAGTAAAATTGGTATACGCAATAAAATAAATAGAATCAAATCCCAGCCAGTTGTTTTTAGCTGGGATTTTTACCATTTGCAATGATACAATCTTTGTACGAATTGCATCACTTTGTGCGCTGCTCACTCTTTCTGCCTTGCAGAAACATGGCAGTTAAATTTTAGGGCAGTGTCCCGTTCAAACAATTAAGGTAAAAGCATGAGCAACGAATTAAAAACTCAAGTTGTTGTACTAGGCGGTGGTCCTGGTGGTTATTCTGCGGCTTTCCGTGCTGCTGACTTGGGCTTAGAAGTTACATTAGTAGAATCTCGCGAAACATTAGGTGGCGTATGTCTTAATGTTGGTTGTATTCCTTCTAAAGCACTTTTACACGTAGCTAAAGTGATTGATGACGCAGCAGAAATGTCATCTCACGGTGTTACTTTTGGCGCACCAAAAATCGATCTTGACCAAGTTCGTACTTGGAAAGATTCAGTAGTTGGCCAGTTAACTGGTGGACTAGAAGGCATGGCCAAAATGCGTAAAGTGAAAGTTGTATCTGGATACGGCAAATTCACTGGCAGCAATACTTTAGTAGTTGAAGGCGCAGACGGCGCTACAACTATCACGTTTGATAACGCGATTATTGCAGCAGGTTCTAAACCAGTTAACTTACCTTTCATCCCAGAAGATGACCGTGTAATTGATTCAACTGGCGCACTAGAACTTAAAGACGTACCAGAAAAGCTACTTGTACTTGGTGGTGGTATTATCGGTCTTGAAATGGGTACGGTTTACCGTGCGCTAGGTTCTGCAATTGATGTTGTAGAATTTGCTGATCAATTAGTACCAGCAGCTGATAAAGACATTATCAAAATTTACCAAAAATACGTAAGCAAAAAATTCAACGTAATGCTTTCAACTAAAGTTGTTGGTGTTGAAGCTAAAGAAGACGGCTTATACGTAACGTTTGAAGGTAAAAACGCACCAGCAGAACCAGTACGTTACGACAAAGTACTTGTTGCAGTTGGCCGTACTCCAAACGGTAACTTACTTGATGCTGAAAAAGCGGGCGTAAACGTTGATGAGCGTGGCTTTATTAATGTTGATAAGCAATTACGTACTAACGTAAGCCATATTTTTGCAATTGGTGACTTAGTTGGACAGCCTATGCTTGCGCATAAAGCGGTTCATGAAGGTCATGTTGCTGCAGAAGTTATTTCTGGTCAGAAGCATTTCTTCGACCCTAAATGTATTCCTTCAATAGCGTACACAGACCCAGAAATCGCTTGGGTAGGTGTTACTGAGAAAGAAGCAAAAGAGCAAGGCTTAAAAGTTGAAACTGCGGTATTCCCGTGGGCAGCATCTGGTCGTGCAATTGCATCTGCTCGTACTGAAGGTTCTACTAAACTTATCTTTGATAAAGAAAGTGGCCGTATAATCGGTGGTGCTATGATCGGTATTAACGCGGGCGAAATGCTTGGCGAAATCGGTTTAGGTATTGAAATGGGTGCTGATGGTGAAGACTTAGCGCTTACAATTCATGCTCACCCAACATTGAATGAATCAATCGGCCTCGCAGCTGAAATTTTTGAAGGTTCAATCACTGATTTACCAAACAAAAAAGCAGCTAAAAAGAAGTAATTTAACTTCTTAGTATTTGCTTAAAAAACCCAACTTCGGTTGGGTTTTTTTATGTCTATTTTTAACTTAGATAAATATAAGATTAAATAACAAGAAGTCGTTACAATGCGCGCTTAATTAATTGAAGGTAAATACAGTGAAAAACTCAGTTTTAGCATTACGCGCTCAACAAATAAGTGAATCTCGTCGAGAGTTTAATGCTCGAGGCGGTAAATTAGATCGCTGTGAACAATGCCTGATTGCTAAGCACTACTGTATTTGCAAAGGTGTTGAGCATGCAGATTGTAAGGCCGCTGTGTGCTTACTGATGTATCATAATGAAAGCTTTAAACCTTCTAATACAGGGCGTTTAATTGCTGAAATAGTGCCAGATAACCACGCATTTAGATGGGATAGAACAGATCCTAACCCCGCTCTTTTAGCTTTAATAAATGATTCGCAGTATCAGCCTATGGTCGTCTTTCCTGCTGAAGATGTAGAAGAGGGCAGAGCCATTACAGAAGTGAGTATTGAATCAGGTAAAAAGCCGCTATTTATATTCTTAGATGGTACGTGGCGCGAAGCTAAAAAAATGATTCGCAAAAGCCCTTATTTAGATAACTTGCCTGTACTTTCTGTTACTGCTGATAAACTATCTGATTACCGATTACGTGTAGCCCCTCATGCGCATCAACTAGGCACTGCTGAAGTGGCTATTATGGTATTAGCACTTGCGGGCGAAATGGATGCATCGACAAAATTAGAGCAGCATTTTATTAAGTTTCGTGATGCGTATTTATTGGGTAAGCGCAATAAAGGCCGACCGCTAGAAGGTTAATTTTACGAAGTTAAGCAAATGCTTGCTGATTTTTTAAGTGAGCAAGTGCTTTATTTTGAATTGCTCTGAAGCCTTCTTCAGATGTTAATTGTAAAACAGTATTATACAATTGACTTATACTATTATGCACTTGAATAAACGAGATACAGTCTTCACCAATCATTTCTTTTGCTTCTTCAACTCGTTTTAAAAAGTAGCAGTTAATGTCTATTTTGCCATTAAATTGAGTCGTTGCAATTGCGTCTGCTATTCTATTAAGTTGATAGCTAAACTCATCAGGTCGAGCACCTTCACCCCACTTGCTAATACGAATGTCGCGTTCTAACTGAATAATTTCGTTAAGTATATTTTTAAACTCATTCATTGGCATATTTAAAAAGTTATAACCTTTGGGGTTAAATAAAGCTTTATAGGGATTTTCGCTGGGGATTTGCGCACTAAAAACACCAATTGGTTTTGCTGTACTTTCGTCTGATACTTTACATAAAAAGGTATTACTTTGAGATGTTTTAAAATTCATATCCATTGAGTATTTATGATCCTTGCGTTATTTAGTTATCGGCGCAATTAATAAAAAACTTAGCGAAATTTAAAATATTAATAAAGTATTTTAAGGTCTTAGCATTGATTTGCTGTGACGCGATATTACTCAGTAAAGATTAGTGATAGTTGCTCAGTGCTTTACTCACCCAAATTTTAGGCAAAGAAAAGCGCGCTCTATCTCTAGGCGCGCTTGCGGAATCTTCTAATTTTCTGCATCCTGCAATTGAACTTAATCAACTCCAATTTTCACTAATCCATGTTTATTACTATATTACTTTTTAGTTCTATGTAATGTAGACCGTCCGGGCCTGTATCCTTTAATTCCTAAACATCCTGTAGGGTAAATACTATTACCAAATCCTTAATTACACTTCCTAGTGTATCCTTGTTTTAACCAATCCCTTGTGTTGCCTTAAAGGCCTGTCCATTTATTCCTTCAACATCCTGTTGAACAACTTAGCCTTGTTATTATCCTTTTCGCATCTTCCTGACGCTGTCCTTTTTACAACATTGCGTTGTGATACTCATCCTGAACCTGTCCTAAAATCCGTGTTGTCCTGATAACCTAATCATTGGTTGGTTGAGTAAGCAGTCCATTTCCTTTTACTCAATAAGCGTCATTGCTTGGTTGATGCGTAAATTATAGTGCAATAGAGCAACTAAAATAGAGATAAAACTACATTCAATTAGTGTTTTTGCAATAGTAATAAAAATAAATCTCATATAATTCATGTGTTTAACTGTTTTTAGGTTGTTTTTTATCTTGTTTTTTACTCATTAGCTGTCACATCCGTAAGACATCTCTTACACCGTATTTCCTTTTTGGGCGTTATTTACATATTTACATTTATTTAAAGTGTGCACTTTTAGAATGAGCACGGTAGAATTCGTTGATAATAACAGTTATTTAGGTGGAATAATGAAGAAAGTATTTGCACTTGTTTTAGGGGTAGTTGCATCGGCACCAGTCTTTGCAAACGATGTTGTTAACATCTACTCTTTTCGTCAACCGTTTTTAATTCAGCCAATTTTAGAAGACTTTACAAAGCAAACAGGCATAAAAACCAATGTTGTTTTTGCTAAAAAAGGGCTAATTGAGCGTGTTAAACGCGAAGGCAAGCACAGTAAAGCTGATTTAGTATTAACCTCTAACTTTAGCGCGCTTATTCAATTAGAAGATTTAAAATTAACACAAACTATAAAAAGTGACAGTGTAAATAATAATGTTCCAGCCGCCTTTCGTGACGGTGATGGCCAATGGGTTGCGCTTACTAAGCGAGTGCGTAATGTGTATTCATCAAAAGAGCGAGTTGGTGAGTTACCTAAGCTCACTTATGAAGATTTAGCAGACTCTAAATACAAAGGACAAATTTGTACGCGCTCAGGCAAACATCCATATAATTTAGGTTTAGTAGCTTCTATGATTGCACACCATGGTGAAGCGCAAACTAAAGAGTGGCTTGAAGGTGTGAAGGCTAATTTAGCGCGCAAGCCTCAAGGTAACGATCGTGCTCAAGTTAAAGCTGTTAAAGAAGGTTTATGTAACTTGGCATTAGGTAATAGTTACTACCTTGGCAAAATGCTAGAAGATAAAGAACAAAAAGGTTGGGCAGAGGCCGTAAATATTAACTTTCCGAATCAAGTTAATCGTGGCTCACATATAAATGTATCGGGTGCGGTTATTACCAAATACGCTAAAAACCCTGAAAATGCATTAAAGCTCATAGAGTATATGACCGACAGCAAAGCACAAAACATGTATGCCTCATTAAATATGGAGTATCCAGTTAAGTCGGGTGTTGAATTATCAACTTTGGTTGCCTCTTGGGGTAGCTTTAGAGAAGACAGCTTGCCACTTGATGAGATTAGTAAATATCGTCCGTTAGCACTTAAGCTAATTGATGAGGTGAAGTTCGATCTTTAATGACTAATAAATTTAAGCTGTCTAAATGGCAGCTCTTTGCGTGGTCGACTGGCTTAATACTATCGGCCCCGTTGTTTTTTCTTCTTTTTGAATCTCTACAAGGTAGCTCTAAGGTGTTTTCTCACCTGTGGGATACCGTGCTTTGGGATTACATAAACAATACCGTATTGTTAGTTTTAGGTGTTTGCGTCCTTAGCTGCGCCATAGCTTTGCCACTTGGGTGGCTAACGGCTTACTGTAGTTTCCCGGGTAAAAAACAGTTTGAATGGGCACTTATGCTACCCCTTGCTATGCCCACCTATATTATTGCCTATGTATACACTGATTTATTAGATTATGCGGGCCCGGTGCAAATAGCGCTGAGAGAATGGTTTGGCTGGCAATCGCCTAGCGACTATTGGTTTTTTGATATACGTACATTACCCGGCGCCATCGTTATGATTGCCTTGGTGCTTTACCCGTATTTATTTTTAATTTTTAAAACGGCCCTTCGCGAGCAGTCATTCAAATTAGTACAAGCTAGCCAGTTAATGGGGCTATCTCCTTGGCAAAGCTTTTTTAAAGTCAGTTTAGTGCTCTCTCGTGGGGCAATTGTGGCGGCTCTTGCACTTATTAGTATGGAAACCATGGCCGACTTTGCAACAGTGAGTTATTTTGCCGTAAGTACATTAACAACCGCCGTATACGATACGTGGTTTGGTTATTACTCACTTACAGCGGCCGCTAAAATATCGGGTGTGATGTTACTGCTGTTATTTTTAGCATTAATGGCAGAGCGTTTTAGTCGCCGAAACCAAGCGGTATTTGAGCGACAATCAAGCGTAAATAGTGAATCTCTCTATGTATTAAAAGGAAAGTCTGCTTGGCTCGCAACGGCATTTTGTAGCTTTATTTTACTTATCGCTTTTGTAATTCCTATTGCAGTACTTATAAATTACGCCATTACCTACTTTGATAAAGCATGGAATGTTGAGTTTTTTAGTTACGCTTGGCAAAGTTTAAAAGTGGCAGTGGTTGTAAGTGTTATAACCATTACATTGAGTATTTTTGTTGTTTTTTATCAGCGTGTGGCAAAGCAAACGTATCCGCTTGTTCCCGGGCGTTTAGCAAGCACAGGCTATGCGTTGCCAGGAACTGTACTCGCTATTGCGGTTTTGTTACCCCTTACATTATTAGAGAACACCATTAACACAGCGCTCGAGCCGTATAATTTAGATATTGGCTTACTGCTTACAGGTAGCATTCTTACTATTATTATTGCTTATATTGTTAGGTTTTACGCCATTGCACACGGAGCAATTGAGTCGAGTTTTTTACGTATTAGCCCATCACTTGATATGGCAAGCCAATCAATGGGTAAAAGCCAAGGGCAAACGCTGCGTTTAGTGCACTTACCTTTACTGCGAAGAGGATTGCTCACTGCTGCCTTATTGGTATTTATTGAGTGTATGAAAGAGTTGCCGGCTGCGCTATTGCTCAGACCGTTTAATTTTGAAAGCTTAGCTACTCATGTATTTCAGTATGTAAGTGACGAGCAATTAGAGCTTGCTTCAATATCGGCTTTATTTATTGTTATTGTTGGGTTTATTCCTTTGTATTTTATTAATCGTTCTATGGAGCAGCGTAGTTAAATGAGTAGTTTAATTTTACAAGGCGTGAGCTATCACTATAACGGCACAAAGGTTATTCACGATTTAGATTTAACGGTGGGTAAAGATGAAATTGTTTGTCTACTCGGGGCGAGTGGATGCGGCAAAACGACCACGTTAAAAGCGATTGCAGGTTTAATTGAAGCTAAGCAAGGGTCTATTTTTATAGACGGTAAATTAGTGAGTGATGAGCAATCTTTTGTCTCACCTGAGCATCGTAACATCGGCATGATGTTTCAAGACTATGCGTTGTTTCCGCATTTAACGGTGGCAAATAATATCGCATTTGGGCTTAGTAATATGAGCAAAGCTCAAAAGCAGCAACGCGTTGATGAAATGCTTAAGCTTGTACATTTAATTGGCTGTGCTGACAGGTTTCCACACCAGTTATCGGGTGGCCAACAGCAACGCGTCGCTATCGCTCGTGCATTAGCTTATAAACCTAGTTTATTACTCCTTGATGAGCCCTTTTCAAACATCGACACACAAGTACGCTTTGAATTAATTGCCGATATACGTCGAATTATTAAGGCAACTCAAGTATCTGCTGTGTTTGTTACACACTCAAAAGAAGAGGCGTTTGCGTTTTCAGATACACTTGCCATTATGCATCGCGGTAAAATTGCACAACAAGGCACGCCTGAGCAGCTTTTTGCATCTCCATGTTCAAAGGAGGTTGCAGAGTTTCTGGGTCAGGGCATATACTTAAGCGCAGAAGTGTTAACCGCAACTGAATATAAAACACCATTTGGTTTAGTCGAATCTTATGTTGAGAGTAAGCATAATGTAAGTGCAGGGCTTATATATGTGCGCCCTCATCAAATAGAATTAGTGGCAGATAACCAAAGTGACAAATTCAGCAAGCGAGCTACAATCATAAGTCGTCGCTTTATTGGTTCGGCGTATGTTTATTCGCTTGTTATTGATGAACAAGAAATTGAAGTTGCTGCACAATATGGCCAGTCATTTGAAAATAATGATCAGGTTATAATAAAAATAAAACCTCACACGGTGAATTTTTTCGAATCGTAATTAATTTGTTATTCGCTGTGTTTTTATCTGTAAAACTAAGGAATAACAATGGCGCAAGCGCAATCAGGGATTTGTGCTGAAGCAAACTTACACGGTTTGCACTTATTTTTTAATGTGTTTGATGGTCAAGACGAATCACTTCGCGCAAAGTTAAAACAAGTAAGCGCTATAGAAGAAGAGTTTAGCGATCAATTTTCAGAATCAATGCTCTCTTGTATGGTTGCTATTGGTGCGCAATACTGGCCGCATATCCTCCCTGAATACATTCCAAGCGAATTACAGAGCTTTCCCAATATAACCCATAGCGATCACCAAATGAGCGTACAACCGTGCGATTTATTTGTGCAAATTCGCTCTGACCGTGAAGATGTTAACCATTTATTTGCGCTGCAAATTTTAAAACTATTTGCCCCCGATGTTGAGCTGGTGGAGCAAATTCGTAATTTTCGTTTTTTAGATGGTCGTGATTTTAACGGTTTTATTTATGGTGGCGACACCGCACATGGAAGAAAAAAGCGCGCTACGGCTTTAATCAGCAACTCTGGTAGCTTTGAAGATCAGGGGAGTTATATTCATGTTCAGCGTTATAAACATGATTTAACTATGTGGCAGCATTTATCATTGAGTGAGCAAGAGCAAATAATGGGACGTACGCGTCTTGATAACACGCTAATTACTCCAGCGGTCGAAACCAGCCATGCTTCGCGAAGTGAGCTAAAAGACGAAGACGGACAACCGCTACTATTAAATCAAAGCATGCCTTATGGCGACGTGTATGAGCAGGGAATGTTATCAATTACATGCGCTTGTACGGGCACCGCATTTGAAAAAGTACTTAATAGTCGTTTAGGGGAAGGGGATTGCTACGACCACTGGCTTGATTTTACTCAAGCCGATATGGGCTCTGCTTTCTTTGCACCTTCAATAGGGTTTTTAAAACAAATTTAATTTGCTATTAAACCGTATCAAATAAAATGCGAACGCGTTCAAGTGTTACATCTATTTCAGATATTTTAGCAGGAGCGATAAAAATAGTGTCATCGCCGGCAATAGTTCCTAGTACGCCATCTGCTTTACCTAATGAATCTAATAAACGTGCAATAAGCTGAGCAGCACCAGGGCTGGTACGAATGATGATCATCATTTCGTTGTGCATAATGTCGATTACTAATTGGCGTAATGGGCTTTTAGCCGTAGGTACACCCATTTCAGCAGGTAAGCAGTAAACCATTTCTTGTTTGGCATTGCGTGTGCGTACAGCGCCAAATTTACTTAACATGCGTGAAACTTTACTCTGACTTATATTGTCAAAACCTTGATCTTTTAACGCATCAACTATTTCGCCTTGAGAGCCAAAATTTTCTTCTTTTAATAGTGATTTAAATGCTTTTACCAGTGCTTCTTGTTTATCTTGTGGTTGCATAGTCTTTATTCGTTTTTGTTATTTATGCCGCAAATTCTACACAAAAATGAATAATTATGCAGCAGTTGTTTAGTTAACTTGCCAGTTTGATGCGTTAAATCACATAAGTTTACGACTATGGTCGAAAATATACTTGAAATAGACAGGATAAATTTGTTTTTAGTCGCTAATTTCATTATCTTAAGAGCCACAAATGTTTCCTACCTCAAATTACGGAGAATTCCAATGAAAGTTGCTGTATTAGGTGCTGCAGGCGGTATCGGCCAAGCGTTGTCTTTATTATTAAAAACAGGCTTACCAGCTGGCTCTGAATTATCACTTTATGATGTTGCACCAGTAGTACCAGGTGTTGCGGTTGACCTTTCTCACATCCCAACAGATGTTAAAGTTGCAGGCTTTGGCGCAGACGATTTAAATAAAGCGCTTGAAGGCTCTGACATCGTTCTTATCCCAGCGGGTATGCCGCGTAAACCAGGTATGGATCGTGCTGATTTATTCAATGTAAATGCTGGCATCATCAAAACGTTAGCAGAAGGCATTGTTGCCAGCTGTCCTAAAGCGTTAGTAGGTATTATTACTAACCCAGTAAATGGCACAGTTCCAATTGTTGCTGAAGTATTCAAAAAAGCAGGTACTTACGACGCTAAACGCGTATTCGGTATTACTACGCTTGACGTTATTCGTTCAGAAGCATTTGTTGCTGAACTTAAAGGCGTAGACGTAGCAACTGTAAAAGTACCAGTAATTGGTGGTCACTCAGGCACAACTATTCTGCCTCTACTTTCTCAAGTTGAAGGTGTTTCTTTCACTGATGAAGAAGTTGCTGCACTTACTCCACGTATCCAAAATGCGGGTACTGAAGTTGTAAATGCTAAAGCAGGCGGTGGTTCAGCTACGCTATCTATGGGTGCTGCTGCAGCTCGTTTTTGTATGTCTTTAGTTAAAGGCCTACAAGGTGAAGAAGTTGTAGATTACGCTTACGTTGCTGTTGAAAATGGCGATGCAGAGTACTTTGCACATCCAGTACGTTTAGGTAAAAACGGCGTAGAAGAAATTCTTTCTTACGGCGAACTAAGCGCATTTGAAACAAAAGCAAAAAATGACATGCTTGAAACTCTGAAAAAAGACATCAAAGAAGGTGTTGATTTCATGGCGTAATAGCCGCTTTAAGCAACAAAAAAGCCTGCATTTGCAGGCTTTTTTATTGCTCAGAATTAATGTCACACTGTGTAACTAGTTAAAACTAGTGGTCGCGGTCAACCGCAATACGGGCAAGGCTTATAAGTGCTTGCTTATAGTCAGACTCAGCTAAAAAGTCTAAACAGGCAATGGCTTTTTCGGCCTCAAGCTCTGCTTTTTGCATTGTAAACTCAAGCGCATTAGTTTGTTTTAGTGCAGTTAAAATTTCTTCTAAATGCTCCATACCATTACTGTGCTCTATTGCATCACGAATGAGCTGTGTTTGCTGCTCGCTACCATGTTGCATAGCATAAATAAGCGGAAGGGTTGGTTTGCCTTCAGCTAAATCATCGCCAATGTTTTTACCTAGCTGCTCAGCATCTGCATTGTAATCGAGTACGTCATCTACTAGTTGAAACGCAGTACCTAAATGCATACCGTATAGGTTTAGTGCATCAAGTGTCGCTTGGTCTTGCTCTGTGATAATGGCAGCAAGGCCTGTAGCTGCTTCAAATAATTTAGCCGTTTTAGAGTAAATAACCTGCATATAGCTGGCTTCAGTCGTATCTGGGTCATTGCAGTTCATCAGCTGCAATACTTCACCTTCAGCAATAATGTTTGTTGCATCGGCAAGTACTTGCATAATCTGCATTTTTCCAAGGCCAACCATAAGCTGAAATGAGCGAGTGTAAATAAAGTCACCAACCAATACGCTAGCAGCATTACCAAATTCAGCATTTGCTGTAGGCGTGCCACGTCGTAAGTTTGATTCATCTACAACATCATCATGCAATAGCGTTGCTGTATGGATAAACTCAACAATTGTTGCAAGTGTTATGTGATCTTTACCCTGATAACCGAGCGCTTTGGCTGCTAAAATAGCCAGCATTGGACGAACGCGTTTGCCGCCACTGCTAACTATATATAAACCAAGCTGATTAACTAACGCCACATCTGAGCGCATTTGCGCATGTATAAGTTGATTGACGTCATTCATATCGCTTTCGATTAACGCCTGGATAGCTTTTATATCCATTGATCTCCGAGCCAATTTTTATGTGTGAACGGCGCAGATTGTACAACAAAAAATGCACTAGCTCGATATTTTGTGACGATTGATTGAAAAAACACTATTAAAGTACTTAATTTAGACTGAATTAGCCAAGATAACTGATTAATTGATAATCAATATAGAGTTTATGGTGTGCTTAGATATTGAGCTGTGAGGGTCATATTTGAGTACATTAATTTATTTCGGCTAAGAGTTAAAAAGCGCTTGGCAAAAGGGCCAATTAATATAAAATGGGGTAAATATTGAATTGCTCTCAAAGCAGCTACTTTTTATTCATTTTAATTACAAAATAGGCTTGCTAGTTATTTCGCGTTAGCGTAAACTTCGCGCCCTATCGAAGAATATTTTAGTTGCGCCGATTTGAGGGTGCACAGACGGAGTTAATTATGTACGCGGTTTTCCAAAGTGGTGGTAAACAGCATCGTGTGACTGAAGGTCAAACGATTCGTCTTGAAAAATTAGACGTTGAAACTGGTGCGGCAGTAGAATTTGATTCAGTACTTTTAGTTGCTGATGGTGAGAAAATCGAGATCGGTGTACCGTTCGTAAACGGTGGCAAGATAACAGCTGAGGTTGTTTCACATGGTCGCGGTGAGAAGATTAAGGTTGTTAAATTTAGACGCCGTAAGCATTCTCGTAAGCAAATGGGCCATCGTCAATGGTTCACTGAAGTTAAAATCACTAGCATTAGCGCTTAATTAGAGGTACTTAGAAATGGCACATAAAAAAGCAGCTGGTAGTACTCGTAACGGTCGCGATTCAGAAAGCAAACGCCTTGGTGTTAAGCGTTTTGGTGGCGAATCAGTTCTAGCGGGTAGCATCATTGTTCGTCAGCGTGGAACTCGTTTCCACCCTGGTACTAACGTAGGTATCGGTAAAGACCACACTATCTTCGCAAAAGCAGATGGTAAAGTTCAGTTTGAACAAAAAGGTCCTTTAAACCGTAAATACGTAACTATCGTAACTGAGTAATCAGTAAGGTAGTTAAAAACCCCGCCTTTGCGGGGTTTTTTGTTTTGTAGTCAGCCAATATATACCCAAGCCTGCATTTGTGCTGGCTTGGGTATATAATAGAGTTATTAAACAAGCCAATCCCTAAAGTGAGTAATCATGAAGTTTGTAGATGAAGTAGAAATTCGCGCAGAAGCTGGAGACGGTGGCAGCGGCATCGTGTCTTTCCGTCGTGAAAAATATGTTCCAGATGGTGGACCAGACGGCGGTGACGGTGGAGACGGTGGTAGTGTTTATCTACAAGCTGATGAAAACTTAAATACCTTAATTGATTATCAGTTTGAGCGCTTCCATAGAGCTGAACGTGGTACTAACGGTCGTAGCCGTAACTGTACAGGCCGAAAAGCTGATGACTTGTTTGTTATGGTGCCTGTAGGCACGCGCATCATGGATGTTGATACCCAAGAGGGACTTGGCGACTTAACTCAACATGGTCAACGAATTTTGGTTGCAAAAGGTGGTTTCCACGGCTTGGGGAATGCGCGTTTTAAATCAAGTACTAACCGAGCACCTCGTCAAAAAACATTAGGCACACCAGGTGAAGTACGTAACTTAAAATTAGAGTTACTATTATTAGCTGATGTTGGCTTACTTGGACTACCAAATGCCGGTAAATCTACGTTTATCCGCAGTGTATCTGCAGCAAGACCAAAAGTAGCTGATTACCCATTCACGACGCTTATTCCTAATTTAGGTGTGGTACGTCCTGAAGCAAATAAATCATTTGTTATAGCCGATATTCCGGGTCTAATTGAAGGTGCATCTGATGGCGCAGGCCTAGGTATTCGCTTTTTGAAACATTTAGAGCGTTGTCGTGTGTTATTACACATTATTGATGTAATGCCGGTAGATGGTTCAAACCCTGTTGATAATGCGTTTTCGATTATTAACGAGCTGCACCAATACAGCCCTAAATTAGCTGAGAAGCCACGCTGGTTAGTATTTAATAAAATAGATTTATTACCAGAGGATGAAGCAAAAGCGTTATGCGAATCGATTGCAGAAGAGCTGGGCGAAACTGAAAATATCTATCACATTTCAGCAATTAATAAACTTAACACTCAACCATTAATCCACAACATAATGACACTACTTGATAGCATGCCTAAAGAGAAGTTTGTACAAGTGGAAGATGAAGAAGTTGAATTTAAGTGGGATACCTATCATGAAAAAGCCACTAAAGGTAAGGGTAATGATGATGATTGGGATGACTGGGATGAAGATGATTACGACGTAGAAGTTGTCTACGAGCGTTAATTAAATAGAATTTACTAAAAAGGAGCTTATGCTCCTTTTTCTTTGTTTAAGAATAAAGTACTAGGTGTTTATTATGATAATTTCAATGATTGCAGCAATGGCAAATAACCGTGTAATTGGTCTAGATAATAAAATGCCATGGCATTTACCTGCAGATCTTCAGCATTTTAAAAAGGTCACTACGGGTAAGCCTGTGATCATGGGTCGTAAAACTTTTGAGTCTATAGGCCGTCCATTACCTGGGCGCCGTAATATTATTATTACTCGAAACAGCGAATATACTGCACAGGGTATTGAAGTAGTAACTACGCCAGATGCCGCATTAGAACTCGTTACTACTGCTGAAGAAGTAATGATTATTGGTGGTGGTAATATCTATGAGCAATTTTTACCAAAAGCAGAACGCCTGTATCTAACTTTTATTGATTTAGATGTTAAAGGCGATACACAGTTTCCAGATTACAATAAAGTTGCTAATTGGTACGTGAAAGAAGAGCAAGAAAACCATCCGAATGACAAGAATTTATCTAGTTATAAATTCGTAACTTTATATAAAGAACGTTAACATTATTGCGTAAATTTTGATAGATTGATATAATATTCGATAGTCTATATAAGAACAAAGTATTATAAAGGGTTTGTCATGTTTAAATTACCAAAGCTAGTTGCACTTACTGCCGTTGTAGCTGTTAGTTCGTTTTCGTATACAGCACCTGTAAATGCTGAAGATCAATTAGCAGTATCTATTTGTGAATATATTGCGGCAGACGATAAAAACCGATTACGCAGCAAGCTTAAAAGCTCTCGTGTAAAAATTCGTAATATTTATGATGCAGTACAATGTAATGGTAATAACTTATTACGTCATGCTGTTGCTAGTAATGCAGTAGATACTGGTGAGTATATAGTTAAAAACTTATCAAAAAGTGCGTTAACAGATGGTGCTGATATTGCTTGGGCTGAAGGGAATTTTGCCAGCTCACCGCTTATTGCAGTAATTAAAGAGCGTGCAGGTCTTTAATTATAAAAAGGTTTTGTAACGCGACCTTTAGTTAGAAATTTATTGGTCTGGGTTTGTTATTTATAGCAAACCCAGGCTTTTTTCGTTTAGCTAATGTAATCTCACCCCACAACAAAATCATTAATAAACTTCATAACTTACCTGCTCATTTTAAATAACCAAAAATGTAGAGTCTCTGTTTAATAAACAGCTTCAAATTTACTTCTTCAAAAGAGGTAACTTTATTCAGCTAGTATCTATTTTGTATCTGCTAGTTTGTACCAATACGCAATAATACTTAATTATTTTGCGGGGCTAAACGTGTCGCACCTGTGTTAAATAATTCTCATTTAGAACAACTAAGTAGCGAATTTTTTGCCTAGCTATCAACACGTTTTTCCATCCTAAAAATAGATCACTTAATTAAGCGAATTGATATTATTTACAAACTTAATCACTAAGGACAGATATGAAAGCTGTAATTCCAGTAGCTGGCTTAGGGACGAGAATGCTCCCTATGACAAAAGCTATCCCAAAAGAAATGCTCCCAATAGTCGATAAGCCTCTAATTCAATATATTGTCAGCGAATGTGTGTCCGCTGGTATTAAAGATATTGTGTTAGTTACGCATAGCTCTAAAAATGCAATCGAAAACCACTTTGATACAAGTTATGAACTAGAAGCGACTCTTGAGAAGCGTGTTAAACGAGCTTTATTAGATGAAATTCGCTCTATTTGTCCAAATGATGTAACTATTATGAGTGTACGCCAAGGTGAAGCTAAAGGGCTAGGGCATGCTATTTTATGCGCTAAACCAATAGTTGGTGATAACAACTTTGTTGTGCTCCTGCCTGATGTGATACTTGATGCCTATACTGCGGATCAAGAAACTGAAAACTTAGCGGCCATGATTAAACGCTTTAAAGAAACTCAAGCAAGCCAAATAATGCTTGAGCCAGTAGCTAAAGAAGACGTTAGTAAATATGGTATTGCGGATATAAACGGTGTTGAGTTAATGCCAGGCAAAAGTGCTGCAATAAAAGCAATGGTTGAAAAACCTGATGCAGATTTAGCGCCTTCTAACCTAGCTGTTGTAGGGCGATATGTACTGAGTAAGAACATTTGGCCTCTACTTGCAAAAACGTCTGTAGGTGCTGGCGGTGAAATACAACTTACAGATTCTATTGACGCATTAATGGCACAAGAAACCGTTGAAGCATTTCATATGAGTGGTCGCTCTCACGATTGTGGAGATAAGTTAGGCTACTTAAAAGCAATTGTTGAGTACAGTCTGCGAGATGAAAAGCTAGGTAATGATTTTTCAAGTTTTATAAATGATTTGAATTTACCTTAATACAGCGCGTATTCTTCGTTCTATGGTAGGCTGTTTTGAGCTACTAAGTTAGCCGTACTTTTTATACATAGTAGTAGGCTACGTAGTACGATTGTTACTTATTCTGTATTAATCTTTTCAAGGAATTACCATGATTGAGCAAGGCCAAGAATTACCAGCAGTGACGTTAACGCAATTAACTGACGACGGTATGCAATCTCTTACAAATAAAGAATTGTTTGAAGGTAAAAAAGTCGTGTTATTTGCAGTTCCTGGTGCGTTTACACCAACGTGTTCAAATGCCCATTTACCTGAATTTATTACCCTTGCTGATAAAATTAAAGCAAAAGGTGTTGATGCTATTTACTGTGTATCAGTTAATGATGCATTTGTTATGAAAGCATGGGGTGACTCACAAAACGCGCAAGAAATTACAATGCTTGGGGATGGCGATGGAAGTTTCACTAAATCGTTAGGGCTTGATAAAGATACTGCTAGTTTTGGTGGTATACGTTCAACGCGTTACGCTATGATTATTGAAAATGCGCTAGTAACAGGTTTATTTGTAGAACAAGACAAAGAGTTTGTTGTAAGCCGCGCAGAATCAGTACTAGAGAAGCTATAACAGTAATAAAGTGTAGATTTTAGTTTTAACTAATCTGCTAGTTATTATTGAAAAACCGATGTTGGCAGCAACATCGGTTTTTTTATTAAAGGCTCAAACTTTAAATTACGGTTGGTATTGCCCGCTAAGCGTTAAACCAGAGAAAGTGCTATAAGCGTTAACGCTTAAGTGCCAAGTACCTGCTTGTGGATTAGTAAATGTACATGTTTCTGCATTGCCATTTTTATAAGGGCGGCAATCGTATGAGCTTGCTGTTGGTTGGCTACCGTATTTTACAAATAAATCAGCATCGCCACTGCCACCCGATGTTGTTACTGTAAACGTAGTCATTCCAGCTGGTACATCTAACGTGTAATGTTTCCACTGCCCAGTATTGGCTGACACATCGCTTATAGTGCCGCCACCTGCTTGTGGAGTACCTGAACCGCCACCCGATGATGAACCACCAGTAATATTACCTACTAAGCTAACAGCTGAATACGCAGAGTAGCCGTTAAGCATTACGTGGTAAGTTCCCGCAGTAGGGTTATCAATAGAACACTCTTCGCTATTACCGCCTTTATATGGACGACAATCATAGGTAGTAGTTGTAGGTTTACTGCCTGCACGTACGTATAAATCAGCATCGCCAGTACCACCACTCATAGTGAATGTTACGTTAGTTGCACCGCTTGGTACTGTCATCGTGTAAAATGCTTGTGCATTTGCAGCCCCACTTAAACCTGTTTTAGCTTCACCATTAATAAGCTCGCTATCGCCACCGGTAGGTGGAGTAGTGCCGCCACTTGCTGCTGCAACAGCTGCGGCAGCATCAACAATACCCGTACCACAGCTAGTACATGTTGCAGGGAACGAACGGGTAGTTGATTTTAAAATACTTTCTATTTCGTCAGGCGTTGCATCTGGCTTTGCTTGCTTAATAAGTGCCGCAACACCTGCTACGTGGGGCGCAGCCATTGATGTACCTTGTGAAAAGCCATAGCTGTCGCTTGAAGGTGTAGACGAACCTGAATTGTAAGTTGATAGAACGCCTTCAGAGTCGTTTGCAAAGCTTTGTGCGCCACCTGGTGCTGCAACATCAATATTGCTACCGTAGTTTGAGTAATAAGCTCTGCCGCCATTACGGCCCACTGAGGCTACGTTTACTACACCGTTACAGTTACCTGGGTTGTAGTTTGCTGAGTTATCGTTATCGTTACCTGCAGCAATAACTACCACAGTGCCGTTACTACGTGCTGTGTTAATTGCATTTTGAGTTGTAGAGCTACATGAACCGCTCCCACCTAAACTCATATTAATTACATCAGCAGGGTTTGAGTTAGCAGGAATACCTGAAACACTTCCACCAGATGCCCAAATAATACCGTCTGCAATATCAGAGGTTAAACCACCACACTTACCTAGTACACGAACAGGCACTACTTTTGCGTTATAAGCTACGCCTGCAACACCTTCACCGTTATTGGTTACCGCAGCAACTGTGCCGGCTACGTGCGTGCCATGCCAGCTAGAGTTTTGTGCACCGTTAGTACCACATTCATTCGCAGCAACTGCATCACCAGGATCACGTGCATCGCTATCGCGACCACCACCGTCATTAGCTACCGAAAGGTTAGAGATCATATCGTAACCCGGTAAAATATTAGCGTTTAAATCAGCATGAGGGCGGTAGCCCGTATCTAGTACAGCTACAACTACACCGCTACCCGTTGCGGTATCCCATGCGGTCGGTAAGTTTAAACCACCGGCTTGCTCGTAGTAGTGCCATTGGTCATCAAAACGTGGATCGTTAGGAGTTGAAAACGGCTTTAGCATTTGATCCACTTCAATGTATTCAACATTGCCAGAATCAACCATTTCTTGCATAAACTCTTGGGCCTCAGCCGCACTTAATTTTTTATCAGCACGCATTACGTGATGATTATTAAGTGCCATTGCACGAACGTATTTTGCTTTTACTTTGCCTTTTTTAGAAGCGAAGTTTTTAACAAAGCTTTGTGCGCGCTTTTTCATGCTAGCTGGGCTTGCGTCTGCAGTTGAGAGGCTCGCCATTTCGTTATTATTTTTATATTTAATAATGAACTGAGTTTCGAAACCGCCTTGGCTTTGTAGTTTAGCCGATGTTTCAGCCATTGAACTTGAAACTGATTGAGCCATGCCAGATGTTGCAGCAAAAAGCGTACTAACTGTAATTGCAATTGCGCATCTTTTAAAAGTTTTACTTGTTGTCATAATTATCCCTAGATTTTTATTTATTATTTCGTGATGTAGGATCACGATGCGGGAACAAAAGTAAACGATCTGTTAACTAGGTTAAAATATCAATTTATTATGTACCTCTTTCATTTAGTTATAACTCAGGTTTTTCGCGGTTTACTCGTTGTTTAGTATTTGTCATATAAATTAAAAATAAGTATAAAGGGTTGGTTTATTGTGCGGGTAATTATTCCCGACTTATTACTGATGCGTTTTTGTTGTGTTATTGCTAATAATTTAAATGCTACGTTGTTAGCTATCAAACTTTGCTATAATCGGAAAAATTTTTTAGTAGGGTAAAATAATGAGTCAAGTAGATGTAATTGTAATAGGTGCGGGAGCTGCAGGATTAATGTGTGCAGCGCAAGCTGGATACCGTGGCCGAAGCGTTACAGTACTTGATATGGGGAAAAAACCAGGTCGTAAAATTTTAATAAGTGGTGGTGGGCGTTGTAATTTTACAAATGAAAACGCAACCCCTGATAACTACTTATGCGCAAATGCTCATTTTGTTAAATCATGTTTAAGTCGCTATACACAGCATGACTTTATTGAGCTGGTAGACAGACATGGCTTGGCGTATCACCATAAAACACTAGGTCAGCTTTTTTGCGATAACAATGCACAAGACATTGTTGATATTTTACTGACCGAATGTGAGTGGGCCGGGGTAAATATAAAACTACGCAGTGAAGTGATCAGCGTATCAAAAACCGAAACCGGCTATAGCGTTACCACAGAGCAAGAAACCTTAAGCTGTGAGTCGTTAGTTATAGCATCAGGTGGCTTAACTATGCCAAAACTAGGGGCTACACCAATAGGTTATAAAATTGCAGAGCAGTTTGGCTTAAGCGTGTTACCAACTATGGCTGCACTTGTGCCGTTTACTTTGCATCAGCATGATAAAGAGCGTTTTGAAGGGCTCTCGGGAATTAGTATCCCTTGTGAAGTTTCAAGCGAAGACGGCACCGTATTTAAAGAAAACATCCTCTTTACTCACCGAGGGTTATCGGGCCCAGCAATATTGCAAATAAGCTCATTTTGGCGAGCAGGGCAGGCTGTAACTATAAACTTATTACCTGAAATTGATTTAAGGCAGCAACTTGCTGATTGGCGAGAAACGCAAGCCCAAAAGTCCTTAAAAAATAGCCTTGCAACTATTTTACCTAAACGCTTTATAGAAATACTGCACGAAAGCAAAGCGATACCAGATTGTAATATTAATCAGCTTACCCATGCTCAAATAAATGAGTTAGTAAATTATATTCATGCGTGGCAAATTAAACCCAATGGCACAGAAGGTTATAGAACAGCAGAAGTAACATTGGGCGGTGTAGATACCGACGAGTTGAGCTCAAAAACCTTTGAAGCTAAAAAAGCTAAAGGCCTATACTTTATAGGCGAAGTAACTGACGTAACAGGGTGGCTTGGAGGCTACAACTTCCAATATGCGTGGAGCTGTGGATTTGCTTGTGGGCAGCACGCTTAAGTTTAGGCTATAAACCCATCTAAGTAAGTTGATTGAGCGATAACGGTTGAATCGTTATCGCTAACACATACTTTATTGCGTCCATTATTTTTAGCCTTATATAGCGCTGTATCAGCCCGCTCCAGTAGTTTTAGCACTGTATCGTCTTTTTGTATCGTTGCTAATCCAATACTTATAGTAAATGCTACATTTGTAACTGTGTTTTCGGCAATATACTTTCTCAGGTCATCGGCTTTTTTAGCGCTATCATTTAAAGAGGTGTTGGATAAAATAATAGTGAATTCTTCTCCACCCCATCGCGCAATAAGTGCGTCATTTCCCATACGGCTTTTTAATATTTTTGCAAATTCAGTTAGCACGTTATCACCAACCAAATGCCCGTAGGTATCGTTTATATTTTTGAAGTGATCTATATCGCAAATAAGTAAGCAATGTGGGGTTTTAAAAACGTCATTTTTAGCAATTAACTGTGATAATTCAAAATCAAATTTTTGCCTGTTATAAAGCCCCGTTAACTTATCGGTTTCTGCTAAGTGTTGAATTTCTAAGTTACGGATAGATAATCGAGTGTATGCCGAAAACCGTGTTTTTTCGTAAAACCTAAAAATTAAAATATGAGCAAGGCTTACCTCTATAAGATTAAATAAAGAGCCTAAGCCAATTGTTACAGTTTGCTGTTGTTGTAAATACACAAGATACGCACAAATAGCAAAAGCGACTGCACTAAATAGGCTTCCCCAGTTTCTTCCAACTAAAAAAAAGCTAAAAGGCGGGATCAACGTTGCCCAAAATAAAGAATGCGCATGTCCGCCTACAGAAATCACAAACATCATTATTAAGCTAACAACCATAAGGGCAACGGCCCATGCTGCTGCATTTACGTTGGCTGTTTTATTAAACCAAGTATAGATACCTAGTGATATAGTCAGCCCTAAGGCATCAATTAAAGCAATGTTATAGCTTTTAAAATAAAAAAGATTGAGGAGTGTTAAAACTAAAAAGTAACATGTAGTTATTAGTAAAGAGTGGGCTATTAAGCGAGTACGCCAAAAATCCTTATGGTCTTTTGGGTATTGTGGAAACTCTTTGTACCAAAAACCTAGCATAATGAACGACTCTTTAACCTCTGAATTTAGTGATTATTACTTATATTAGGCTTTTATTATAGTTTTTTACTTTGATTAAAACGCTTATATACGGTGGTGTTTATAAAAGTTTAAAGATCATTACAGCATTTTTCAAAGGTATGAAGGACTAGGTAGTGACTGATTACTTAAATGTAATATGCCTCGCCTTGATTTAATTGACGCAGAGCTCGCCGTTATCGCTTACGTAGAGCTCTGAATAAATGCTATATCTATTCCTCTATAAATGCTTCGCCTTGTGTCATCCACTTAGCAGCAGGTTTGCCTTTTAAGTAATGATCAAAGTACTGCATCATACGTACTGAAAAATCGACCTGATTAGGAAACTTTTTCAAGTGGTGTGGTTCACCTTCGTATTGTAAAAAGGTTGCATCTTTACCTGCGCGACGAAGCGCTAAGTAGTACTGCACGCCTTCGTGCCAAGGCACTGCATCGTCTTTATCGCCAAACATAATTAAAATAGGGGTATTTACTTTATCTGCAAAAAACACCGGTGAGTTTTCTATGTACAGCTCTGGTGCTTCAAATAAGTTTTTACCTATACGGCTTTGCCCTGTTTCGTATTGAAACTGACGAGCAAGACCTGATTTCAAACGTATGCCACTGTAAGCACTGGTCATGTTTGATACTGGCGCGCCAGATACAACCGCTTTAAACATATCTGTTTGGGTTATCATAAACGCACTTTGATAGCCTGCCCAAGAGTGACCTTGTAAGCCTATTTTATCTGGGTCGGCTATGCCTAAATCTATTAATTTTTGGGTGGCGTTGATCATGGTTTGCGTTGACGATTTACCCGGGTGACCTATTTCAAAACGAATGTCAGGTAAAAATACCGCATAACCGTTTGAGGTAAACATAGGGAAATTAGGGCGATGGTTTAATTCCATTTTAGGAAAATCAAACATGCGTTGACTCATGTAACGGTAAAAATACACAACCACAGGTACTTTATCGCCTTTTTTATATCCCGCTGGTTTTATTAATACACCTTGTAAATCTTCACCGTCAAAGCCTTTATAGCTTATTAGTTCTGGCTTTTCGCTCCAGGCAAAATTACTAATTTGTGGGTTTAGCGTGGTCACTTGTTTTGGTGAACTAAAGCTAAAATCTGTTTGGTAGTAATCAGGAAATTGGCTATAAGTTTGCGAGGTAAATAAGTACTTGTCAGCCTTTTTGGCTTTTTTAACCATATCAAAGCGTTTATCACCGCTAAGCACCTTAGTTAGTGTGTTAGTGGTTAAGTCGAGCTTTGCAACTTCGCTTTGTTTAGTTTGTAAGTTAATAGCAGAGACAAGTAATGTATCGCCTTTTTTAAAGCCCACTTGGGTTTTATCAAGCTTAATAACACGGTACTGCGTATTGCTTTGCTTACCATTAGTTAGGCGTTTAGCTTGCTGCGTTTTTACATCAAACGCCCAAATATCGTATTTACTATAAGCAAGCACTTGGCTGCTATCGGTCATCCAACCAGCAAAACCATAACCAGGTTGAGTAGATGGGTAGTCGTGTTTATCATCAGCAAAGGTTGCCTGAATCGCTTTTGTAAGCGGTGTTACTTTATTATTTTTTAAATCTTTTAACTGTATTTGGCTATCGCTAAAATAAGCTGCAAACTCACCATTAGGGGCAAGGCTCGGTCTAAACGGGTAGTTACTTATAATTGGAGTTTGTTTACCGGTGTGTATATTTACTGCAAAGTAATCAGCAAAAAAACCGCCGTACATAATTTTTTTTAGGTAGGGGATGTTAGATGAGCCAAGTAAAGATATATCTCGCTGAGGGTTTAGTGCAACCTCAGGCATGTTTGGTGTACTAAGTTGCGCAACTTTTTGCGAGTTAACGTGATACACCGCACTGTAATGGCGATTTTTATTAACTTCGTTCCATTGTTGCTCTTCACGTGGTTTTATTTGCGCATCGTTGTTGTGCCATACATTAAGACCTTTATGCTCACGTATGGTATCAAAGTCGTACAGTGAGGCTTCGTCGGTATATTCTTTAGTTTTTACTTTAGCTGCTAATTTAGGATGGTTTTCAAAATATAAGCGCTCGCCATTTTCTGACCATTCAAGGGTGGCTGTTTTCCCTAACGTCCATGCTTTATTAGGTGAATCTATAGTTGAGAGCTTCTCGTTTTTATATAGCTGTAAAGTGTAGTTTCGGCGGCGCGTGTCATCATTTACATAGTTACCCAATGTAAACGCTGCAATATTGTCAGTGGGGTGCCACGCTATTTTATTTGCGATTACGCCAGGTTCATCAATTAATACGCTGCTATTAAAGTCACTGAGCTCAATTAACGCTATTTGGTTGTTATTACCATCGCTGTAACTTTGACTCACTAATAGCTGGCTGTTAGCTGAGTTAATAGCGTAGCTAAATACGTTTTCTATTGTATGAGTGCGTTTATCAGATAAATTTACGATAACAAGCGCATAGCTCTTATCTTTTTTATCGGGCGTGATAGCGTTGTCTTCTTCGTTTTTAGTGCTATCGGTTTTATCTTCTACTTTTGCGTCATCGTCTTTTTTATTTAAACGATAAGCAAGCCACATACCGTCATCAGATAACGTGTAATCTTTTACATTAGCAAAGCTTTGTTGGGCACCTGATTGTGTGTTTACGAGTACCAGATTGTTTTTAAGTGTGTCTTTTTTTTTGGTTGTTTCTTTTTCAAGTAAGGTAGGTACTTGTGTAAAGGCGACCCAGTTAGCGGCTTTATTAATATGAGGCTTAGTGCCGCGTTCTACTTCTGCGATGAGTGTATTGCTTTGTAGTGAGTAAACTTGACCAGTTGCATTTCCACGATACGGCGTTGCACTAAAAGTGAGTACTTGACCATTGTCAGATAGTTGTGTGCTTTTAGCTGATTTAAAACTAAATACGTCTTTAAATTGTAGCGATTCTTTGGCGTGTATGCCGGTGCTAGTTAAGCTGGCAACGAGTGCCGTGCTTAATAAGGTGAGTTTTGTTTTCATTATTGATTCTCGTATTATGACATTGTTTCATTGTAACGAGTTTGGTTCATAATTCGAGCGGATCAGATAAATGGCAGCTACATACGACAAAACGACCCGCAGGTCGTTTTTTAGTATTCAATTTATTAATTTAGCAAACATTACAGCCAAATTTTTTGTAGCTCAAGCCATTGTTTTTCAAATTGAACACTAGGTTTTGCTTTAAAGTCGCTACGTACAAACTGATTCATTTTGCCTTCAACGTAGGCAAGTAAAAAGTTTGCAAGTGTAAGCTCATCACTTTGAAAGTTTTTACCTTCACGTAATTTGCGCTCACGAAGCACTTGTTTAAACTGAGTTTCTAGTTTTTCAAACAAGGTTTGTACACGTTCGCGTAAACGTTCTTGCTCACCTTGCAGAGCATCGCCCGTTAAAATACGAGTAATACCTGGGTTTTTTTCAGCAAAGGTTAGAAGTAATAATAGAATGTTATAAATGCGCGTTTGGCTTTCTTTTTCGTTTTCAATAATAATATTTATACGAGATAAAAGGGTATCTTCAATAAACTCAATTAAGCCCTCAAACATACGCGCTTTGCTCGGAAAATGACGGTATAGCGCGGCTTCAGACACACCCACCTCAGCAGCTAGTTTTGCTGTGGTGATGCGTTGTCCTAAATTAGTTTCTAACATTTGTGCGAGTGCTTGCAGTATTTGCTCTTTGCGATTACTTCTTTTTGTCGCAGGCATGAACATTCCTTTTTATTAGTTATTCTTAGTGGCGCAGTTAAGAACCCTAGTCATTTTTTGTTCAAATGATTGGCGTATGTTAATGTTTTATTCAGTTTGTTTCCAGCCTTTTTATAGATGTTTAGCCAGCTGTTCGATCACCTTGCGAGCTATTTCTACTTTACTTGTTGTTGGTAATTCTAGTTGTTCATTGTGCCAGTACAGTGTTAAAGCATTATGATCGGAATTAAACCCTAAGCCACTTTTTGATACGTCATTAGCGCAAATCATATCTAGATTTTTATTTTGTAGTTTACCTTTAGCATAGCTTTCTACATTTTGAGTTTCGGCGGCAAATCCAACCGTATAGGGGCGGTTTTGTGTAAGGTTTGCAATAGCTGCAATTACGTCAGGGTTTTTAGTTAAAGTAAGGGTGAGTTCGTCGCCTTGCTTTTTCATTTTTTGAGTCGCAATGTTTGCAGCTCGATAATCCGCAACAGCAGCGCAACCTATAAAAGCATCAGATTGTGATGCATAGGTAAGTGACTCAGTTAATAGCTCCTCAGCGCTTTCTATATTAATAAGGTTTACGCCAGTTGGGGCTTTTATAGTGACAGGGCCCGAAATTAAATTAACCTTAGCACCGAATTGCAAAGCTGCTTCTGCTAGTGCATAACCCATTTTTCCAGAACTGTGATTTGATATAAAACGTACCGGATCGAGAGGCTCACGCGTTGGGCCTGCCGTTATTGTAATTGTTTTTCCTGCAAGTAGTTGCGGTTGCTCTTTTGCTATACATAGCGCAACTAGCTCATGTGGCTCTAACATGCGTCCAGCGCCTATATCACCACACGCTTGCTCACCTTTACCTGGGCCCCAAATAAGTACGTTACGTGCTTTTAATGTGGCTAAATTTGCTTGTGTAGCTGCGTGTGCATACATTTGCTGGTTCATGGCAGGTGCTACAGCTACTTTTGCAGGCGTTGCTAGCAGTAACGTCGTTAGTAGGTCGTCAGCAATGCCCGCTGCCATTTTTGCAATAATATTGCAGGTAGCTGGGGCAACTAAAATTAAGTCAGCCCATTTTGCAAATTCAATATGCCCCATTGAAGCTTCGGCAGAAGGGTCTAGTAATGAGTCAGAGACTGTTTCTCCACTAACGGCTTGCATGGTCAGTGGTGTAATAAAGTGTTTAGCTGATTCAGTCATAACTACTTTTACTTCACAACCAGCGTCTTTTAATCGCCTAACGAGTTCTGCGCATTTATAAGCTGCAATACCGCCGGTAATACCTAGTACAATTTTTTTGTTTGTTAAGTTAGTCATGAATGTTCATCAGTTTTTATTAAATATTGGGCTTAAAATAACAAATCTTTACCCGTACAGCGAAGTTTTTTAATTCGAAATAACAGGCTAAATTTTAAATTTGCATTACATTTATAAGACACTTTCGCCTCTCAAGGATGAACAATGCAACTTACTTCACTTCCAAACTCACTTCGACCTCGTGAAAAACTCATCTCCAAAGGAGCTAAAGCGCTTACTGATGCTGAGCTCCTTGCCATATTTTTACGAACAGGGTTACCAGGAATGAATGTAATTGAGTTGGCTCAGCATCTATTAAATGAAAATAAAACCCTACATAATTTGTTTAATGCCAGTATTGAGGAGTTTTGCTCTCAAAAGGGGTTAGGGACCGCTAAGTATGTGCAGCTACAAGCTGTATTAGAGCTAAGCCAACGTTATATGCAGGAGCGTTGCCAACGAGATGCAGTGTTTAATTCGCCTAACTCAGTTTATGACTATCTAACAATTCAAATGCGAGGCTTGCAACAAGAAGTATTTATGGTGTTATACCTAGATAGCCAAAATAGATTAGTAAAAGACGAAATACTTTTTTATGGCACAATTAATTCTGCCAGTGTTTATCCGCGTGAAGTGGTAAAGGCTGCCCTTAAAAATAATGCAGCCGCTGTTATTTTTGCGCATAATCACCCAAGTGGTATTGCAGAACCGAGCCAAGCAGACAAACTTATTACGAATAAATTGCAGCAAGCACTGCAATTGGTCGACATAAGTGTGCTCGATCACATCATTGTTGGTGGAGAAACCTGTGTTTCGTTTGCCGAGCGAGGCCTGATTTAGCTTTGTTAGACACATAAGTGTGTTAAAAATGAGCTGTTTAACGTGTTTTGGCAAATTAGTTTAATTTAAATGCAGTTTTTACTTTCCCTAAGGGCATTCGATCTTTATAATTAGCCGCTATCAAATTTACATATATGAGCTGATTGGATAGATCAGTGTTTGATCTTTGCCTGTAAAAGCTGTATAAAGAGCGCCCTTCGATTTATCTCTAGGGCGGAAATACACGGCCTTAGATTAAATTAAGCTCGAGCGAAGTTATTGGAGATATATAGACATGTCTAAAGTATGTCAAGTTACAGGTAAGCGTCCAGCGGTTGGTAATCACCGTTCACACGCGAGAAACGCGACTAGACGTCGTTTCCTACCTAACCTACAAACACACCGTTTTTGGGTTGAAAGTGAAAAACGTTTTGTAACATTACGCACTACTACTAAAGGTATGCGTATTATCGATAAAAAAGGCATCGACACGGTTCTTACAGAAATCCGTGCTCGCGGCGTTAAAGTTTAAGGATCTGAATCATGCGCGATAAAATCCGTTTAGTTTCAACTGCCGGTACTGGTTTTTTCTACACTACTGACAAAAACAAACGTAACATGCCTGAGAAGATGGAAATCAAAAAGTTTGATCCAAAGATTCGTAAACATGTTCTTTTTAAAGAAGCTAAAATTAAGTAATTTTAGTTCTTCTTTTAGAATTTAAAAACCCAGCTTAGGCTGGGTTTTTTGTTTTTAAACTATGATTAGCGAATTGACATAAAAAAACCTCGTTGGCATAACCAACAAGGCTTTTAAATCAAAAAACGTTATACCAATAGCATTAAATTAGTGATTTATTTAATGCGATAAAATAATCATGTTTTTAATAAAATTGGTATCATTAGATTTTTGTGAATGCATCTTGTAGTGGTGGTACTACTTGCTTTTTACGGCTCAGTACACCATCTAACCATACTTTATCATTCTCTGGTTTTACACCGTAAGCCTGCTCAACTAAGTTTGCATCGTCAGATACAATTAGCATTTCTGAGCCTTCTTTCATTATATCGGTAAGCAGTAAAAATACAGAGTGGCGGTTGCCCTCAACTTTTAGCTTAGCAATATCGGCTGCAAGGTCTGCTTTAATATCGTCAAAAACAGCAAGGTCGATTACTTCTAGCTGGCCAATGCCTACTAGGTTACCGTTCATGTTGAAATCTTTAAAGTCACGCATTACTAAATCACGTGCTGGTGTGTCTTCTACCGCAGATTTAACGCGGAACATATCCATACCAAGTTCTTTAAAGTCTTCGATGCCTGCAATTTCAGCTAGCGCTTCAACACATTTAATATCGGCTGTGGTACATGTTGGCGATTTAAATATAACTGTGTCGCTTAAAATTGCACACATCATGATACCAGCGATGTCTTTAGGGATTTCTACGTTGTAGAAGTCATACATCATTTTAATAATGGTGTTTGAACAACCAACAGGACGAATCCAACATTCAAGCGGAGTCGATGATGTTAAGTCACCTAATTTATGGTGATCTACCACACCAACAACGCGAGCTTGGTCGATATCATCAGGTGCTTGTGTTTTTTCTGTGTGATCTACAATATACACATCTTCACCAGCGTAGCTTAACTTAAGCTCTGGTGCTTCAAAACCAAATCTATCAAGGATAAATTGAGTTTCAGGTGAAACTTCACCAAGACGAGTTGGAATTGCTGGCTCATCAATTTGGTTTTTTAAATAAGCCAGTGCAATTGCACCACAAATAGAATCTGAATCTGGGATTTTATGGCCCACTACATACATAGACATTGACGGAACTCCTTTAAATTTGCCGATATTCTAACAAAGTCTGCGGCCTTTAACATATAGACAGCGCAATTAAGTTTTAGTTACACTTTAAAATCTTGAATTTATTAGGTGTATTTATATGCGACTGGGCCGTAAAGGTTGGAACAACGTTATAATATTTTCGATGTTGATTATGATCTTCTTTTTAAATGGCTGGCATAAGCAATTTTTAGGAGGGGAGGATAAACCAGCGTTACAAGCTGTACTCCCCCAGCAAAGTTTTGTACTTACACTGCAATTTGTTGATCAAAAAATTGAGCGAATAGGAACAAGTTGGCGTACAACACCACTACAAAAAGATATACCGCTCGTGTGGAAAGCTTCTGAGCAGCAGCTTAGTGATTTAGTTAACCAATGGCAAAGTGCGGCGCTAATGGGGGTTAATGAGTCTGTTGTTTTTAATCCTAATGCACCTTTATACGTTGCTACATTTGAGTTGGCTGGCGAAAGTATGCCGTGGGTTTATTTGCTCTACAAAGGCGATGGACAATATTATTTACTCGAAAAGAGAAGCCAGCGAATACTCGCACTCGATTTAAAAACTGCTCAGCAGTTATTCCCTAGTTTTGATTTTTCACAAAGTGAGTCTAATTAATGCCTGAATTACCAGAGGTAGAAGTGAGCCGAATGGGTATCACTCCCCACGTACAAAACCAAGTTGTTACAAAGGTAAATATTTACAATGCCAGTATGCGCTGGCCAGTGCCCGATGATGTGTATCAACTTGAAGGGCTAATTGTTACAAGTATTGAGCGACGAGCTAAATATTTACTTTTACATTGTGAGCTTGGGAGCACTATTTTACATTTGGGTATGTCAGGTAATTTGCGTGTAGTAGATAAAAGTGAGCCGCTTAAAAAGCATGACCATGTAGAGTTTATTTTTGGCAACGGTAAAGCGCTGCGCTTAAACGATCCTCGTCGTTTTGGTTGTTGCTTATGGCAAGAGCCCGGTGAAGTGCATAAGCTACTCTCTAAGCTTGGTCCTGAGCCGCTTACCGATGATTTTTTTGCTAAACGCGTGTACGAACAATCGCGCAATAAAAAAGTACCCGTAAAGCAATTTATTATGGATAACGCAGTGGTGGTTGGTGTTGGTAATATTTACGCGAATGAATCGTTATTCAAAGCGGGTATACATCCAAAGCGAGAAGCGGGAAAAGTATCGCTCAAACGTTATCAAGCACTTATCCCTATTATAAAAGACACGCTTGCGGCGGCTATTACACAAGGTGGTACAACGCTTAAAGACTTTGCACAAAGTGATGGTAAGCCTGGGTATTTTGCCCAAGAGTTATTAGTATATGGGCGCAAAGGTAAGCCATGTATGACGTGCGAAAACGAATTAGAAGAAATTAGATTAGGGCAACGCAGTACTATTTTTTGCTCAAATTGCCAAAAGTAGTTATTTGAATTTTACTGACTCTAAATTTAATGAGATTTAAGGGCCAGCTCTAAAAGCGGGCCCTTTATTTTAAAGCTCGAACGGTGCTACACCGACTGCCTTCATTTTATATCCTACCTGCGCGATTTCGCCCGACCATGTTTCTGTGCTTATTATTCCGGTTACAACGATTGCGTCGTAAAGACTATCTATAGGCACACCACCTTTAATCGTTACATGGACTATTTGATTTGGCGGTGGTGGTGGTACGTGTATACAGGCGCCAAAATAAGGCACGAGTAAAAACTCAGTAATGACTTCGCTATCGCCCTCAAGTGGCACAACAAAACCTGGCAAACTTACCGATTGACCATCAAGCGCTTTTACCACTGGAGCATCTAAATCGGGTTGCACCCAGTTTTGATCGCTGCCTTCGTGATTAGCTTGTGCTTGAGTGTCTATTTGCATATGACCTTTGGGAATTAAGTCTTCCCAAAAAATTTCTTTTGGTGGATTGGCATAGCTCGCTACGCTTATAAATAATAAGCTAATAGCAGCAATGTATTGAAAAGCTGTTTTAAAAAATGTCATAAAATACCTAAAAATTATGCTTTTATACTCATGCCATCGCTGAGTGAATAAAAATAAGCGCGAGTAGCGGGTATTAAGCCAATAACAAAACCTGCGGCCATAATAACCCCGATTAAGCCCAGTTCATAGTAAGAGAGCATTGTGATATTTACGCTTATACCGGCATGGCTTTGTAAGTAACCGCTGGCTGAAAAAATAACTAAGTAATAAAGCGCACTACCTACTAGGCAACCAAGTAAAGTGGTCAGTAATGACTCAATACTAATAAGTGTAAATAAATGCCAAGGGCGAGCGCCTACTGAGCGCAATATAGCAAGTTCGCGACGTCGCTGGCTCAGGTTTGCAAGCAATGTCGTTAACATACCAAGTAAGCTAACTAACACGACAACAGCTGAGAATAGTAATAGTATTTTTTCTACTATGGCGAGCATTTCCCATAACTCTTTAAGTGTTACGGTTGGCATAATGCCAAGCAGGGCTTCTGGCTTATATTGATTTATATTGCGCCTAATTTGTAATGTATACAAAGGCGAGTTAAATCCCATTAAAAATGCTGTAATTTGCTTTGGGTGACCGACTAGGTTGTTATGTTCGTCATGCTCATGCTCATGCTCATGCTCATGCTCATGCTCATGCTCATGCTCATGCTCAAGGCTCGCTTTACCGCCGTGAATTAAATCGATTGCAGCCAAAGGAATGTGCAGCGTTTTATCAACTGGCGTGCCTGTTGGGTTTAAAATGCCGACGACTTTAAATGGGTTATCGTCATGATGATGAAAACTGGTGTTCCCCATGCCGTGCGATATAACAATAGAGTCGTTAAGTTTGTAGCCTAGTTTATTTGCAACTTCGCTACCTAGCACCACTTCGTTAATTGCGGCAAAAGGGTGGCCTTTGTTAAAGGTTAAATTTTGTTTTTTTGCAAAGCGATAATGGCTAAAGTAATCAAGTGTTGTGCCTAGTACCGCTTGGCCTTTATGGCTGTCGCCTAGGCTTATAGGTATGCTCCATTTTACGCCTCGCTGACTTGTTATGTATTGATAACTTTTCCAACTTACGCCGTTATTAGTATGGCCAATTCTAAATACTGACGAAAGCAGCAACTGTATATCGCCGGTACGCGCACCAACAATTAAATCAGTGCCCGAAATAGTATTACTAAAACTACTTTTAGCATCAATTCGTACACGTTCAATACTCAAAAGTAGCATTACACTAATTGCGATAGTAAATAATGTAAGCAGTACACTTGCGCGGCGATTTAATAAGCTTTTGTAAGCAAGTTTAGCGAGAATCATACCTGCTCCTGCAAATTTATAAGATCAATGGAGCGGTTAAATAAAGGCTTTAGTGTTTCATCGTGGCTCACAAATACCAGCGTACTATTAGATAACTTTGCTTGTTCAAACAGTAGCTTTATAAAGCTCTCACGGTTATTTGTATCGAGTGCAGATGTGGGCTCATCAGCAATTATTAGTTCAGGGCTGCCTATAAATGCGCGAGCGGCAGCAACGCGCTGTTGCTGTCCAATACTCAGTGTCGCTACATCTTTATGGTGATACTGGGCAGTAAGGCCTAAAGCATTTAATAACCGTATCGCTTCTTTTTGTAAGGCAGAGTTTTTATTTGATGATTGCTTTAATATTTTTTGTTTTCGGTTTTTTGAAAACTCACACCCAAGCGTTATATTTTCAATAGGAGTTAAATAAGGAAGCAGGTTAAAGTTTTGAAAAATGTAACCAATGTGATCCGCTCTAAAAACATCACGGGTGGTATTGCTTAATTTAGTTAGGTTTTGGTTTAAAATTGATACCTCACCGCTGGTGGCTGTATTAATGCCAGCAAGAATCGCTAATAAGGTCGATTTACCTGAGCCACTAGGACCGTGTAAAAAAATATGCTCACCTTTTTCTATAACTAACTCTTTTATGTTGAGCGCGGGTGAGCTATCGCTTTTATGCCACTTAAAAGTTACGTTTTTCAGGTTTATCATTATCCGATTACCAACCCCAGTAGTTTAGATCTTTACGCATTTTTAGCTGTCTTATTATATTTAATGGCTTGGGTTTTAGTTTTTCGTTACTTTGTAAAAATTCATTAGCTGCATTTAATACGCGTTGGCTAGATTGGCCATCAGTATACGGATGAAGTTCCTGGCAATAGCTTTCAATATTTTGCATTAAATCACTAGGTTTAGTAAGCGCGTGTTCAATAGCTGCTTCTACTTCATCTGCGTCGGTAATATCAAGTAAATGAGGAAGTGGTTTTTGATTACAAAACGTGACTACCGGTTTACGTAGTAGTAAAAACATTAAAAGAACTGACGATGTATCGCACAGCATAACATCAGCAGCTTTCAGTAACGGCAAAACGTTATCGGTTTCAATAAATGTTAGATTTTCGTTACTCAGCGCTTTATATTTATTAACCCATTCGGCAGGCATTTTAGGATGAAACTGCATCAAAATACGCCACTTACCTTGTTCACTAAAATGTTTTATTTGCTCATATAATTTAGGAGCAAGTGATAGCTTTCGTGAGAAAGTAGAGCATATAAGTAAAGTAGGGCGAGGGTCGTCGCTTACATAAGGATTATTTGAAGTATTACTAAAAAGTGGATCGAGTGTTGGCCAGCCAGTTTCAGTTACTTTAAAGAAACCATGCTGCTTAGCTAGCTCTTTAAATCGGGTTGTTGTATTTGGGCCTTGCGTACAATATAAATCGTAACAACCACGAATAGTAAAATGACCACGATTACCTTCAGAGCTGCGCTTTTCAGAATTAAAACCATGAAATACAGCTACTTTTTTACCTGGAATAAAGCTAGGTACTATATTACCCGGTATAAATGTAATGTTTGGAGCCCAGCTTTTTACATCTTTTATGGTATGTAAACGTGGCTCGTCTGTGGTTAAAAAATCAGGGTTTACTTCGCTACCCGCTAAAAACCAGCGTACTTCACCGCCATGTGCCAATATTTGCGCCTGCAAAGGTCTCAAGATAGCGTATGAATAATTCTGAGAAATATACATTAAGTATTTTTTATTTTTAGTGGCAGTTAAGTAGTTCAAGCTATCTCCTCAGGCTGGTTAGCACATTAAGTTTACCCCATTGCGACTCGCTTATAAATATATGCCTTTATTTGTTTTAAGCATCCGATTGAGCTTTGAGGTTGGCTAGATTATTATACAGCCCATATAACCCCATACCATACTTTGCTCAAAGAGCATCCCTAACCCCGGAGATAGCATGACTAGCTATAAAGTTTTAGACGTAAACGATGATTTACCCATTCGTACCAAAGGTGAAGTACACAGCGGTAAAGTTCGTTCAGTTTATTGGTTGACTGATGAAGACAGCGATCGATTAATTAAAGATAAAGGCTATCAAGTACCGACTGGTACTGAGCTTGCTATTATGGTTATTTCAGACCGAATTTCTGCATTTGATTGCATTTGGCAAGGCGAAAACGGTTTAAATGGCGTACCAGGTAAAGGTATAGCGCTAAACTCAGTGGCAGCCCATTGGTTTAAGTTATTTGATAAAGCGGGTCTTGCGGGCAATCATATTGTAGATATTCCGCATCCGTATGTGTGGATTGTACGTAAAGCCAGTACAGTAAAGGTAGAGGCAATTGCTCGCCAATATATTACGGGTAGCATGTGGCGCGATTACGCTAAAGGCATACGTAACTTTTGTGGTATTGAATTACCAGAGGGTTTAAAAGCGAACCAAAAGCTTGATGACGTTTTAATTACGCCGTCAACAAAAGGTATTATTGAAGGCGTTGCTGATATTCCGCCAGTTGATGATGTAAATATTACTCGCGCTAACATTACTAATAACTTAGATGTATTTAACTTTAAATCGGCAGATGATGTAACTAAATACGAAAAACTGTTAGTTGAAGGTTTTAAATTAATTAGTGATGAACTAGCTAAGCTTGAGCAAATTTTTGTAGATACTAAATTTGAGTTTGGTTATGTAGAGGATTTAAATGGCGCGCAACAGCTTATATATATTGATGAAGTAGGCACGCCTGATTCGTCACGTATTTGGGATGAAGCAGCTTACAAAGGCGGTAAAGTTGTTGAAAATTCTAAAGAAGGCTTTCGTCAATTACTGATTAATAACGTGCCAGAGAGCGACGTATTATTAAATAAAGATCGCATGAGTGAGCGTGAGCAGTTAGCTAAAGATTATATTTTACCAGAATCAGTAATGCTTGAAGTGTCAAATACCTATGTTGGCATAGCGAGTAAAATTGTTGGCAGAGATATAGTGATCCCTGAAGATCCTCGCCAAGAAGTTATTACTATTTTAGATAACGATTACGGATTAATTGTTAAATAACAGCACTTAAGTGCTAATAAAGCCAGTAACTAAATCTTTATTTTTAGTTACTGGGCTATAATTCTTGCAATTAGTGCTCGTCTCTAATTAACTTAACCTAACATTAATGTTTAGGTATTGTTATGTTTGAACGGGCATTGCAAAAGTTTGCTAAAAGTCATTACTTTTTAGCTATAGGTTTGTTTTTTAGTCAGTTTGCTTTAAGTGCAAATATTGAATTAGTAATAGAAGATCAACACGGCCAAAAGTTATCAGGTGCAGTGGTTGAGCTTAATATTGCTGGTAAACAAGCCACACCATCAAATTTGCCCATTGCTATAATGGATCAAGTCCATAAGCAGTTTTTACCCGAATTATTAGTTGTACAACAGGGTCAAAAAGTTAACTTTCCTAACAGCGATAATATTCGCCATCATGTTTATTCTTTTTCACAAGCTAAGCCTTTTCAACTAAGATTATATTCAGGCCAACCAAAAGAGCCCATTACGTTTGAGCAACAAGGAGTTGTTGTTTTGGGGTGTAATATACATGACTCTATGGTTGGCTATATTTATGTAGCTAACAACGAATTCGTATATAAAACAGATAAAAAAGGCTATGTAAATTTGCCTATTAATACACTGCCTGCACAAGTGAGTGTGTGGCATCCATTACAAACAGCACCATTGGAGAATAAAAAAATGATAACAATTAATTCTCAAAAACAGTTACAGATAACAGTAAACACATCAACTCCAGCACCTAGAAATACCTTTGGTAGTAAGTTTAAGGCTGGTAATGACTAATAGTTTACGAAATCGCATAACCATTTTATGTGTTGGCTTAGTGTTATTAACCACTATGGTCAGCTTGTTTAGTTTTTGGTGGTCTACGAGTAAATTTCAAGAAGAAAAAGTAAATCAAGATATTACCGTAGCGCAAAATGTTTATAAGCAATATTTAAAGTCAAAAGAAAGCCTACTGTTAACCGCTGCAAAAGTACTCACCTCCGATTTTGGTTTTAAGCAAGCTGTAGCAACGCGAGATGCAGGTACAATCAGCAGCGTGTTGTTTAATCACAGTCAGCGTATTGATGCCGAATTAATGTTGTTACTTGATTTATCGGGTAAGCTAATTTCCGCCAATACTGACGAAGACGTTTTTGCACACAACTTAAAGCCCTTGATGGAAGAGCTTTTAAGTGCGCCAGAAGAGTCTAGCTTTGTGGTGCTTAATAACGAACTGTATCAAATTATTTTATTACCTGTAAAAGCGCCACGTACAGTAGCCTATAGCTTGGTGGGCTTTAAAATTGATGACAATGTAGCCCATGAACTAAAAAGCTTAACAGGCATGGATGTAAGCTTTATAGGCAGCGCTGACGATATTGTTATTAGCTCATTAGCTAACCGCCCTGAGCAATTTGAACCTGTTAGCTATTTTAGTACCGTAACCACATCGCGGTTTTTTGGTGAGTATTTAGTGTATCGTAACCGAGATATAGATTTACCATCGTTGTTGACCCATCCCATAATTATTTTACTGAGTGCCGATTTAACACAAAGTTATAGTGACTTCGAAAAACTTCTTTTTACACTTATTATTTTAGCTATTTTAACTATGTTCGTGGGTGTTATTACAAGCAGCATATTTGCAAATAATTTAACTACGCCACTTACTCAACTAGCTGTAATAGCAAGGCAATTTGCACAAGGTAATTATGCATTTGAATTCAAAGGGCGAAGGCAAAGTACCGAAATAGACACGCTAGTCGCAGCGTTTGATAGCATGGGTAATGATATTAATCAGCGCGAGCAACAAATTAGCTTTCAAGCCAGACACGACTCCCTAACAGGCTTTTATAACCGCTCAGCCATGCTTGAGGTGCTTGATGATGAGTTAGATTCATCAGCCGAGTACACGCTCGTTGCAATAGATATAAAAGGACTTCGCCATATAAACGATAAGCTCGGTCCGCGTATTGGTGATGACTGCCTAAAGGCAGTTGCTTGCAGAATAAGTGAGTTTTCGGATGAGTTAGGGGGCTTTCATGCCCGTATTGGCGGCGATGAGTTTTTAACTGTGTTTCCGACTGCGGCAGCACGTGAACACAAAAGCGGTATTGTTGGCTTAATGGCACAATTACAAGCGTGCTACACCATTCAAAAACTAAAAATTAATTTACACTTTAGTGCAGGCATTGTGCAGTATCCTACCCAAGGTATTGCAAGTGATGACTTAATGCGCCGTGTGCTAATTGCAGTTGAAAGTGCTGCAAACACACAAGAGAGCATACATTACTATCAAAATGGCGAAGACGAAGCGCACTTAGATCGCTTAATAATGCTTGATGAATTAAAGCAGGCTATTAGTGATGACGATGGTCAATTGTTTATGACTTATCAGCCAAAATTACATTTGAAATCGCAAAAAATAGATAAAGTTGAGTCGCTTATTCGCTGGCAGCGAAAAGATGGTAGCTGGGTCAATCCTGAACTGTTTATTGACTTAGCTGAGCAGTCGGGTCTTATTGTTGAACTTACTGGGTGGGTTGTTAATACGGTTGTAGCACAAGTAGCTGATTGGCAGTCTAAAAATATAAACTTACAGGCTGCAATAAATGTATCTGCGCAAGACATAGCATTTCAGGGCTTTCATGCAGCATTAGTTCGTACGCTTAAAAAGTACAAAGTAGATTCTAAGCTGATCACTATTGAGCTTACTGAGCGCGATATGATCGAAAACGAAGAAAAAGGTATTAAAGCGCTCGAAAACCTAAAGGCAATTGGCGTTAAAATATCATTAGATGATTATGGTGTAGGGCAAACATCACTTGGTAGATTAAAAATGCTGCCTATTGATGAGCTTAAGCTAGATAAGTGCTTTATCCTAAAACTTGATGAATCGCAAAAAGATCAATTTATAGTGCAATCATCAATTACGTTGGGACATCAGCTAGGTTTCTCGGTTGTAGCTGAAGGGGTTGAAACGCTTGGCTCATTAAATTTACTTAGAGGCATGCAGTGCGACCATGCACAAGGCTATTACTTAAGTAGGCCTTTAAAAGCAGAACTATTAGAAGAATGGCTGGAGGAATACTATGCAAAAAATTAAATACTTATTAGCAAGTTTGTTTTTAATAGTTAGTGTGCCGAGCATTGCAAGCAATGGAAAACTGCTAGCTACGCCGGGAGTTTCTCAAATTGAAGGCAGTGGCGGCGGGGGGATTGTACCGTGGGCACAACTTGCTGGGTACGCAAGTGATGATGAATTTTCGGTAAATGGCTTTTGTAGTCGCGCAGATGTAACCGACTACACACTTGACGTATGTGGTGCACAACTTAATTTATTTAATCGTGTTGAGCTTAGTTATGCCCAACAGCGCTTTGATGTACCAGCACTTGATGCTGAAATAGAGCAATCAATTACAGGTGCTAAAATACGTTTGTACGGCGATATTGTTTACAGTGATTGGCCACAGCTTAGCTTAGGGATTCAGCATAAATCACTGGATGATGGCAGTATTGCAACACTTGTAGGCGCAGAAGAGACTAGCGGTACTGACTACTACCTCGCTGCTAGTAAATTACATTTAGGGGCTATTGCTGGCTATAACTGGTTTTGGAACGTAACTACAAGATACAGTGAAGCTAATCAACTTGGTTTACTTGGTTACGGTGGAGAAAATACTAGCGGAAAAGTATTATTTGAAGGCAGCACAGCACTATTTTTGAGTCGCGAAATAGCCGTAGGTGTTGAGTATCGTCAAAAATCAAATAACTTAAACTTAGGCGAACAAGATTGGAAAGACTTATTTGTAGCGTGGATGCCTAACAAGCATGTGAGTGTGACTGCGGCTTACCTTGATTTAGGAAGCATTGCAGGGGCTGACGATCAAACAGGTTGGTATTTATCGGTTACAGGGTATTGGTAATGAAAAGCGTTGGTATTTTTTTGATTTGTTTAGGGTTGCTTAGTGGGTGTGCAAATTCTACTAAGCTCTCACTTTATCAAAAGCTGGATGGTAAAGCTGGGATAGGCAGAATTGTTGATAGCTTTATCTATCAAATAGGCAATGACGAGCAGATAATTCATTACTTTGAACACAGTAATATAGCGCATTTCCGCCAAGGATTTATTAATCATATGTGCATGTTAGTAGAGGGCCCGTGTACATACGATGGTGACTCTATGGTGGCAATTCATACTGGTATGCATATTACAGAGAAAGATTTTAATCATGTTGTTGATTTGCTTATAAATGCAATGAATGAGCAAGATGTTAGCCATAGCTTACAAAACGATATTCTTTCTAGAATGGCGCCACTTCGTGATGAAATTATAAAAATGTAACTATAAAGCTTTCAAAGTAATTATTAAGTAAAGGGAACCTTGCTTTGATTGCATTGTCCACATAGAATTATTTCATAAAAACAACAATTGGCAAATATAGCTTGTATGGCTTATCTATTTATTTCTCGCAAAAATGTACACGCAAAATACTATAAAAAAATAATCAAAAGATTGTCGATGAATTGCCAATTACACATCATGGGAGCGCCTAAGCTTTCTGCTGTGAAATATTTAATAGATGCGTTCCAAGTTAATTTTACTGGTGTAGTAAACTCTCAACTAAAACGTAAAAGAGCACGTAATACAACTTGGAATAATTCTATCGTTACTGCGGTTTATAGTGCTGGTTTAGTTTTATTTGAACGATTACGATACGCCAAGTATTTAGCCTTATTAACCGAGACTAATCCTGAATACATTGTCATTTGGAACGGCAATAAACTTCCAAATACAACCGTTGCTATGGCTGCAAAAGCATTAGGTGTAAAGCAGTTTTATTATGAAAATGGTTTACTACCCGGTACAAGCAGTTTAGACCCTAATGGTATTAACTATAATGCGTCGTTAAGCCGTGACCCTTCTTTTTACCTAAATTTTGACCCACAAAATAAGTTAAACTTTTCTGCGCCGGATTTAATTCCAAGAGCTGATCATAAAAAGCGCTGTGAATTTGAGTGCGCCGATGTGCCAGAACGCTATATATTTGCGCCTTTTCAAGTACCTCACGATACTCAATTAGCTAGCTTTTCTCCGTGGATAAACTCTATGGACATGTTTTACGACGAGGTGATTAAAGCCGTCAAAAGCTTAAATGATCCAAGTTTAAAAGTGGTTTTTAAAGAGCATCCGTCGTGGCATAAACATTACGCTCATCTTTATGAAAAAGATCCGATTGCAATTTTTGCTAATGGAAATCAAACGAGTGATTTGATTAAGTGCGCAGAAGCCGTATTAACGATTAATTCAACGGTCGGCTTAGAAGCATTACTGCTAAATAAACGAGTTTTAACTCTTGGACAAGCCTGTTACAACATTGAGGGTTTGGTAAAGCATGCGAGCACTGCAGAGCAGCTTGCAGCAAATCTGAACGAAGTAATGCAGGGCTGGCAACCAAATACATTATTAAAGGATAAGTTTTTTAGCTTTATTGAACATGTATATTGTATTCCTGGCGTTTGGAAACACACTGAAGATAAACACATTAAAGCGATTGAAGCGCGTTTTACGGGTAATGATGAGTTTGCTAAATATCATGGTGATAAGGAATCGTAGTGAAAAACCTAATTAGCTGTCAGCAATTACACGATCAACTTAATAATCCTGCATTAGTGATATTTGATGCAGGTATGCTGCGCCCAGGTGTTTTGGGTACTTATTCGCCACAAGCAATGCTGCCCAACGCTAAACGTTTTGACATAAAAAATGAGTTGGCCGATAGATCTAACCCCTTACCAAGTACGGTATGCAGCGAGCAGCAATTTACTCATGTTATGCAAAATGCAGGCGTAAATAACGATTCGTTCATAGTTGTATACGAAGATGGCGGTTTATTTAGCGCAGCAAGGGCGTGGTGGATGTTTAAAGCTATGGGGCATCACAACGTAAAAGTACTCAGTGGTGGCCTTAAAAAGTGGTTAGAGAGTGGTTACGCCACACAGCAAGGTTATAGTAAATCGTTAGGTAAAGGTGATTTTACGGCAAGCTATAATCCTGAGTATTTTATCAATAGCCAACAAGTGGTTGACGCAATTGATGAGCCCAGCATTGTATTGGTAGATGCACGTGCTTATAAGCGTTTTACAGGCGAAGAAAGTGAACCCCGAAAAGGCATGCGTAGCGGGCATATCCCAAATAGTCGCTCGTTGCCTTTTATGGATTTACTTAATAAAGGTGAAGCCAAACCACTTGCCGAAATTAAAGCGATATTTAGTGACGTGGTTGATGATGCGCGGCAGTTACAGTTTAGCTGTGGCTCAGGTATTACAGCGTGTGCTTTAGCGTTATTTGCTACCGAATGTGGTTACAGTAATTTAAGCGTTTATGATGGCTCGTGGAGTGAGTGGGGTGCAAGTGATTCATTACCCATCGCCACAGGAGAAAAGTAGATGTGTTGTGGGTTTAGAGCTTGCTCACGTTAAAGCCGCAGCGCCTCTAAACCTCTTTGTGAATAACAGTATTTAAAAATATTACTCACAAGGAGAAGTGAAAGAGAAGAAAATGAGAAGGTAAAAACCAGTGCTTGCTCGTATTTGAATACTCTTTTTATACAATCACTTACTCTAAAAGCGCAGCGCCTCTAAACCTTCTTGTGAATAACAGTACTTAAAAATATTATTCACAAGGAGAAGTGAAAGAGAAGAAAATGAGAAGGTAAAAACCAGTGCTTACTCGTATTTGAATACTATTTTTATACAATCACTTACTCTAAAAACGCAGCGCCTCTAAACCTCTTTGTGAATAACAGTATTTAAAAATATTACTCACAAGGAGAAGTGAAAGAGAAGAAAATGACGGAGTTTTTCAAGTTAGTTGTCGCATCAAATTAAATTTTATGCCGCCCGCATTGCTTCTTTTTTCTCTGGATTTAAATTTACTTCATTGATCATCGTCCAATTTCGAGACTTTCCTGACCAACGAATTGGGTTCTGTAATTTCGCCATTTCATTTATCTGATGACGTTTCGCTAGTATCGCTTTATCTAATCCTAAATGACGCTGGTTTGGCGTGACAAATTTAATACCGCTGTGCAAGTGCTCATCGTTGTACCAATCAACAAATCCGCTAACCCACTTTCTTGCGCTACCCATGCTTTCAAAGGCTTTCTCAGGGTATCCCGGGCGATACTTTAACGTCTTAAATAGCGATTCAGAATAAGGATTATCATTACTCACAGACGGTCGGCTAAATGAAGGAACAATACCTAACTCCTGCAATGTCGCTAATAACGTTGCCCCTTTCATTGGACTGCCATTATCCGAGTGCAACGTGACTTGCTCAGGCTTTACCTGCTCTCGCCTGCAAATATCTACCATTAAATCAGCCGCCAGTGTGCTTAGTTGTGTGTCATGAACCTGCCAACCAACTATTTTTCGACTATAAATATCCATCACTAAATATAAGTATAAAAACTGACCTTTAACAGCTGTTGGCAAATACGTGATATCCCATGTATAAATTTCGTTTACACGTATTGCCTTGAGCGCTTTTGGCTTTTTATCTTTTTATTTGGTTTAACTTTTTCTCTGTGTGTTAATAATTTATGTGATTTCATAACGCGATAAAACGAGCTTTCTGATGCTATCCACACACCTTTATCCAATAGTTTAGGGACTATCTTACTGGGTGGTAAATGTCCATATTCTATTGAATTAACAGTCTTAATTATACGCTGTTGTTCTAATTCAGTTAGCCTGTTAGGTGGTCGCTTTATCGTACTTGTTCGCTTATCTGTCATATCATCAGCTTCAATCCAGCGTTGAATTGTTCTTGCCGTTAGACCAAGTAACTCACATGCTTTTTCTTGCCTTGCCCCTGATTTCTGCGCATCGGTAATGAGCTTTATCAATTCATGACGCTCAGTTGAGCTGGTTAATCGTCCTCGTTGAAACCCCAAAGCGCATCTGCTTTTTTTTTGAGTACAAGTAAGGCGGCTGTTTCTGCTAACGCTTTGTCTTTACGATTAAGCTCTTTTTGAAGCTGCTTAATTTCTTGTTTGAGCTGTTTACTGTCTGATTTTACGGGCGTCGTTGAAGGCCCTTGAGCAAAATCTTGCTTCCATTGTTTAATATGATGCGGGTAAAGCCCCTTAGCACGGCAATATTCATTAAGAGCTGCTTCATCTAAACTCGCACATTCAATAATGGCGTTAAGCCTTTCTTCTAAGCTCCAGTCATGAGGGCGTTTTTCTGTTGTCATGTGACTACCATTATTTTTAGTTTCAAGTTCATGGTTTTTAGCAAGCGCGATCCATCGTTGCAAGGTTGAATAACCGATGCCTAAATCAAGCGCAATATCTTCTAGGCGAACATCATCACATTGGGATAATGCTTTTTCAACAGCTTGAACTTTAAATTCTTGTGTAAATCGACGTCTCATTTTATCTGCCTCTATTAAAAGTTAGAGGCGACAACTATCCTGACACAGGGGGATGAGAAGGTAAAAACCAGTGCTTACTCGTATTTGAATACTATTTTTATACAATCACTTACTCTAAAAGCGCAGCGCCTCTAAACCTCTTTGTGAATAATTGCATTTAAAAATATTACTCACAAGGAGAAGTGAAAGAGAAGAAAATGAGAAGATAAAAATCAATGTTTGCTCGTAGTTGTATTAAATAGCTTTTACTTTTTAAAACCATAAGGGCAGTTTTTACAACCATTTTTGCAGCACGAACCACGCTTTAAAAAGAACCACTTACTAAATACCATGTAACCACTTTGCATGGTGTAGTCGAGCCCTTCAATTAAATTGTCGTTACCTCTATATTGCTTTGCAAAGTCTATTTGGGTTTTAATAGGTTGTGTATAAACACCCTCTAAAAAAGTATTTATTTTATTAAGCGTGCACTTGCGGCATAAACAACTTGTTGCTGTGATATCAAGCGGTAAAATAGCCGGCAGCTCATTGCACCAACACGCTGATATATCGTCTACATTACACGTTAGAGTACTGTGGCATTGAGTACAGTTAAGTTGAGTCATTATAATTCTTTTTAGTAACAGTGAGCCAAGAATAACAAATATTATGAATACACAAAAAGCATTAGCTGAATTTATTACATTTGGAGAGCAAAGGGACGAAGCTATATCGGTTATCGTTTCAAGCCCTGCTGATAGCAATAAAGCTCACTATACTCTCTCAACCGAGGTTTTAATTGATGTGCTTAAACGCTGTTTAAGTAACGAAATAGACTTAGATGATTTGGAGCTTTGGGCAAACGTAATTGAATCGCGAGATGACATTGATTGTACTGAGCATGAAGGTTTTATTTATGCGCTCAGTAATAGCGAGCAAATGGGAGAGCTTAATCATCAAAAGCTTGCTCAAATAGTTGCGTTAGTAAAAGTTTGATTTGTTTAAAAAGCGAGGTGTAAAACCTCACCTACAAAAAAAACTCACCTACAAAAAAACCGCATTTCAATTGAATGCGGTTTTTAAATTGAGAACAATCGTTTTAAGCGATTATTTATGATATCCCAAGCACGTTTCTACTTCGTTTTTAGAACCTAAAATAACAGCTACTCGCTGGTGGATTGCATCAGGCTGAATATCCATAATACGCTCAGTACCGGTCGATGCGATACCGCCAGCTTGCTCTACTAACATAGCCATTGGGTTTGCTTCATAAAGTAGGCGTAATTTATTTGGCTTTTTAGGATCTTTGGTGTCGGTAGGGTAAGTAAATAAACCGCCACGGCTAAGCACGCGATGTACATCGCCCACCATTGCTGCAATCCAGCGCATATTAAAGTTTTTAGCGCGCGGGCCTGTATCGCCTGCTAGCAAATCATTGATATAGTTTTGCATAGCTGGCTGCCAATGGCGTTGGTTAGACGTATTAATGGCAAATTCGTTTGTATCAGCAGGGATTTCGGCAAAATCTTGTGTAAGTAAAAAGCTGCCTTGTGTTTTATCAAGGGTAAACATGCGCGTGCCTTTACCTGTAGTCAGCGCAAGCATTGTTGATGGCCCGTAAAGTACGTAACCTGCAGCAACTTGCTTATGGCCGGGCTGCATAAATATGCTTTGATCAGCAGCGTCAGAGCCTTCAGGCGCTTCCATAATAGAAAATATAGTACCCACAAGTGAGTTAATATCCGTATTTGACGAGCCATCGAGTGGATCAAATGCCACTATAAATTTAGCGTCTGGGTTACCTGCTACTGTGTAGTCTTCTTCTTCAGAGGCGATTGCTTTAACCGTACCTGATTCCAGTAAAATATCTTTTAACAGCTGATTAGATAATACATCGAGCTTTTTTTGAGTTTCACCTTGAATGTTTTCATCAAGGGTTGAGCCTAATACGCCAGAAAGCGCGCCTTGACCAACGCGAAACGAAATTTCTTTACATGCCGCTAAAACTGTTCGAATTAATGATAAAAGTTCTCTTGAACAACCATCTTCAAGTAATACTGGAGGGAGTCTACGCATTCTATTTTCCTGATAACGTGTTAAAACCAATCATAATGTGAGAGAGATTAGCTTAGAGCGCTGAAATTCGTCTTAAATAACTGTATTGTTTAAATAGCACCCTATAATGGGACCACCTAATCGTACTTAAAACACAAATAACAAAGATAAGATTATGAAAAAAATACCACTACTAAGTTACATATTCTTTACTGTGCTGTGCTCTATCATAACTCAAGCGCACGCAGCAATTAAGTCAATTGATGAATTTACTACGCAAATGAATCATTTTCCGGGCTATTATTCGTTTTTTTACGACACCCAAAACGGAAAAGTATATTTAAAAGTTGATAAGTTTGAACAACAATTTTTACTGCAGCAAAGCTTGCCTTACGGTATCGGCTCTAACGATATAGGCCTTGATAGAGGTCAGCTTGGTAATACTCACCTTGTGCAGTTTGAGCGTTTTGGCGACAAAGTAATGCTGCGGGCTGTAAATACTTACTATCGTGCTAACACAAGTAACAAGGCCGAACAGCAAAGTATTAAAGAAGCGTTTGCATCAAGTATACTTGCTGGTTTTAAAGTAGTCGCAGAAGATAAAGCCACAGCACTTATTGATTACACGCCTTATTTATTAAGTGATGTACATGGCGTAAGTCGCAAGCTTGCTGCACGTAAGCAAGGGAACTTTAGCCTTGATGAATCACGTAGCGCCGTTTATATGAATCGCTCAAAAGCATTTGTAAAAAACACCGAGCTTGAAGCCGTACTTACATTTAAGGGCACAAAACCAGGTGAATTTGTTCGCCAAGTAAGTGTCGACCCTTATGCGCTTACTGTTCATATGCATCATTCACTTATTCAATTACCAGATGATAACTACACACCTCGTAAGTTTAATCCGCAATCAGGTTTTTGGAGTATAGAACATAAAGATTACGCAGCGCCGCTTGGTGACTCTATGTACGTGCGTTATATACCGCGCCATCGTTTAACTAAAAAAGACTCAAGTTTACCTATTAGTGAACCTGTTAAACCAATTGTTTATTACCTTGATCCTGGCGTACCAGAGCCCGTTAAAAGCGCTTTGCTTGAAGGTGGGAAATGGTGGAACGACGCATTTACTGCTGCAGGATATAAAAATGCATTTATAGTAAAAGTGCTGCCAAGTAGCGCCGACCCTATGGATATTCGTTACAACGTCATTCAATGGGTACACCGTGCAACGCGTGGTTGGTCATACGGTAGTTCTGTAATTGACCCGCGTACAGGTGAAATACTTAAAGGGCATGTAACACTTGGCTCATTGCGTGTTCGCCAAGATATTTTAATAGCTGAAGCACTCGCTGCTCCTTATTTAAAAGGCAATGAAGTTGCTAAAAACTTGCAAGCAATGGCGCTTGATCGGATTCGCCAATTAAGCGCGCATGAAATTGGTCACACGTTAGGTATTGCTCATAACTTTGCGGCATCGGTAGGTGATAGAGCTTCTGTAATGGATTACCCACATCCGCTACTTAGTTTTAATGAACAAGGTAAGCTTGATGTAACGCGCGGCTATGCAACAGGCATGGGCGTGTGGGATACCCAAGTAATTAAATATGGCTATAGCGATTTCACTAACCAAGATGAAAGCGCAGAACTTGCTGCTATTTTAAAGGAGAACAAAACTAAAGGCCTTGAGTTTATATCAGATAGTGATGCTCGTGCTAAAGGTGGCGCACATCCAACAGCTCATCTATGGGATAACGGCACTAATCCTTCTCAGGAGCTTTTACGAGTACTCGACGTACGTAAAAAAGCGCTTTCGCAGTTTGGTATTAATAATATTAAAACGGGCGACTCATTATCGCAATTAGAGGAAAAACTAGTTCCGCTTTATCTGTTTCACCGTTTTCAGGTTGAGGCTGCAGTGAAACTTATAGCCGGTGTTGATTACGAATACGAAACACGTGGTGATTCACCCGTAAAAGGCGCACAAGTCGTTAATAAAAAAACACAGCAAGAAGCGGTAAACGCTATTTTTGCAACGCTTAAGCCAAGTAACTTATTACTTCCTGAATCGGTACTATCACTAATTCCGCCAAAAGCGTATGGCGAGTCTAAGTCGCGCGAGAGCATAGTAGGGCGCACAGGGTTAACGCTCGATGCAATGGCATTACCCGAGGTTGCAGTGCAGCACAGCTTGTCGCTTTTATTAAACGCACAGCGTTTAAACCGCCTAGCGCAGCAGCAAGCACGTAGTAATGACTTTTATAGTTTAGATGAGTTACTTGAGGAGCTATATGGCCAAGTGTTTAACGCGTCATCACCTAATACGATGACAGGTAAAATAACTCAGCGCGTGCAATTTTTAACTGCAAAAGCCATGGCTGATTTAGTAGCAAGCGATAGTGCAAGCCCTGAAGTACAGGCGCAGCTACGTTACTACTTAGTTAAGTTAAGTGAAGACTTTAACCAAAACTCAATGTTGAGCCATACAAGTACTGGCGAGAGTGCGTTTAAGCAATATTTAGCTGAGCAAGTAAATCAGTTTTTAATTAAAGGGCAATGGCCAAACAACTTTAAAGTGCTGCCAATCCCACCGGGCTCACCAATTTAGAATAAAAAGTAGAAGCGCTTAGTTTTAATCAATCATTCAATCAATCATAAAGCAAAACACCGAGTATATTTATACTCGGTGTTATTTTATTCTAAAAACGAATACGTACTCTAAGATTTTATTTGCACTAAATCGTAATCGGCCATACCAGGTACTATTGCCTGTAAGCGAGACTCGGTTACATCGAGTGCATTTAAACATTCGCAATACTCAGAAGCCTTAAGCTCTAATTGATGCGCCTTTTTTTGTAGCGATTTATCAATTTCTCTTGAGATAATATCCATGCGTTGCCCCATGTCGTTAATGCGATCTTCTATATTACCTTCACGCGATTTAAACGCATCTCCAAGTGATACCAAAATAGCACCTAACGATCCATGAACAGCAGAGTGAATTTGCTGGCTGATCTCTTTAGTGAAAAAATCATCTATTTGCGAAAGTGATTGAGGGGCTATAAAAAAGAAGTCATCTCCGCGCTTAAACTTATCCATTAGCGCGCGCTCTACATACTGCAATTGTGTTTTAAGTACTTCAGGTTCTTTGTCTGACATACCTTCAACTACGTGTTCAATAGCGCTTAAGCCTAAGTTAACACCATCGGTAGCAAGGTTTACTAATTCGGGGACTGTATGGCGAATACCATTACTAAACTGTTCGAGTACTTTGCTTTCGTCATCGCTTAAATCAACCCAATAACCGCGAATAAACAGTTGGTTATTGTTATTAATTTGGACACGAGTTTGGCCTTTATCTAATATGCGAATTGCATCGTCAGTAATAATTAAACCATGACGTAATTCAACATCGCATTGGGCTTGAGCAAAGACACTAGTGCTTGAGAGCGCCATGGATAACGCCAATATCGAACGAGATAGAAACGCCATAAACACCTCAAAAAGACTAAAATGGAAGGCGAGTAGGTTAACAAAAAAACAACTTTATGCAAGGGAAAATAAACCTATCAACTATCTCACAGAATAGTTGTATACAGTGCAGCTTGAGTTTTTAGATACGGTTATGTTGGGCAAAATCAACAGTCCAACAAAGGACTTAATATATAGCTAGAGAGGGTAGAATTGGCTCATAGTAAAATAAGAACACGTGGTTTTTAAATGAAGTTTAAAAAGGTACAGCTATTTATATCAATTAAGCTTAATAGCCGACTCTAAATTTACTCTGGAGTCGGCTCAAAAGACTAAAAACTAAATATTTAGTGTGAAACCACTATTAAGCGAATTGCATCAAGTTGTAACTGAGTTTTTTCAATATACGTAGTTAGGTCGTTACGTTGCTTATCGTAGAAGGTAATTTCTTCTTGGCGAATATTCGGATTAATTTGCTTCAGGGCAACAAGTCGCTCTTGCTCTTCACTGAGTGATGTTTGCATTTTAGCAAGTGACGCTGCGCGAATAACTTCAAGTTTTTCTTGTGCCATATCTTTAGCGGTAGTGATCATTGGGTGAACAGCGCTTTGTAGTGCACCTGCAAGCTTACTTGCTGTTTGGCGGCCTACGGCTGATAACTGCTGATTAAAGCCTTCAAATGCCACGTTTTCACCTAGGTTATTACCTGCTTTATCGAGCAATATACGAATTGGTGTAGGCGGTAAAAAGCGACCAACTTGTAATACTTTTGGTGCCATTGCTTCTGCAACAAAAATAAGCTCAACAAAAAAGGTACCAGGCGGTAACTTTTTGTTTTTAAGTAATGCTACTGATGCGCTACCAAAGTCGTCGTCACAAATCATATCCATGGTGCCTTGCACCATAGGGTGATCCCAGCTGATAAAGTGTACATCTTCTTGCGAAAGTGCAGTGTCGCGATCAAAGGTAACCGTCATACCGTCTTCTTTAAGCGATGGGAACGATGCATTTAACATATGTTCCGTTGGCTTTAAGATAATGGTGTTTTCGCCTTTATCTTCTTGGCTTACGCCAAATGTGTCAAACACGTTGATCATGTAGCTTGGCAATTCAAACTGGTTATCGAGTTTTTCGATATCAGTCACAAGCGAGTCGGCAGCACCTTGACCCGATGAATGTAGCTCTAGTAAACGATCTCGTCCGCTTTCCATTTTTTTACGCAGTACCGCATTTTGTTGTGCTACTTGCTCAAGTAATGGATCGAGTTCGTCTTCATCGCAGTTATGCGCAGAAATATATTCAAGTAGGTCATCACGGAACTCTTTATAAAGCATTTGCCCCGTTGTTGATGTAGATTCGAATGCATCTAGACCTTCGTTATACCAACGTAGCAGTACTTCTTGAGCGGTGTTTTCAAAATATGGCACATGAATGTTCACATCTTGTGTTTGGCCTATACGGTCTAATCGACCAATACGTTGCTCGAGCAAATCTGGGTTTAGTGGTAAATCAAACAACACTAAGTGATGCGAGAACTGGAAGTTACGACCTTCTGAGCCAATTTCTGAACACAGTAATATTTGTGCATTATCGTACTCGTCTGCAAAAAATGCAGCAGCGCGGTCACGCTCAATAATCGACATGCCTTCGTGAAATACCGACGCTTTAATTGCTTCACGTTCACGCAGTATTTGCTCAAGGCTGATAGCTGTTTCAGCTTTAGCACATATAAGCAGTACTTTTTCGCGCTTAAGTGTTTTAAGGGTGTCGATTAACCAATCTACACGTGGATCGAATAAACCCCAGCTTGCGCTTTCGCCTTCAAATTCTTGAAATATTTTTTCAGGAAACAGAGCTCGGTGTGCACTTAGTTCAGGGTTTTGAATGCCGCCCATGTTACCAAGAACCGACATAGCCGTTTTATACTGCTTTGGCAATGCCATTGGGTAGGCGTGTAATTTACGACTAGGGTAGCCATCAATGCCGCTGCGGCTATTTCTGAATAATATACGACCTGTGCCGTGGCGATCGAGTAGCATGTTAAGTATTTCTTTACGCGCTGGTAAATCACCTTGCTGTGCTTTTTCAAGAATATCAGTAATGTCGGTTTCTTTTAATAGCTCAATTAGCGTGGCTTTGGCTGCGTCGTCCAGAGCTTGCTCTTGCAGTAATTGATTTGCAGCTTGCGCTACGTCTTTATAATTTGCTTCTTCTTCTTTAAACACGTCGTAGTCGTAAAAACGATCCGGATCGAGTAATTGTAAACGCGCAAAGTGACTGCTGTGACCAAGTTGATCAGGCGTTGCGGTAAGTAAAATAAGGCCCGGAATATCTTGGCTAAGCTCTGCCATACGTTGGTACTCAGAGCTTGGCTTGCCGTTATTGATACTTAGGTGATGGGCTTCATCTATTACTAAAAGGTCCCAATCAGCAAGCGTTGCTTGTTCAAACCAACGTTTTTTCTTGGTTAAAAACTCAAGGCTGGTAAGTACTAGTTGCTCTGTATCAAATACGTTTGGAGAATCTGCAAACGCTTCGTCGCAGCGCTCTTCATCAAAAATAGAAAAACGTAAGTTAAAGCGGCGTAGCATTTCTACTAACCATTGGTGCTGTAAGTTTTCAGGCACCACAATAAGTACGCGGCTTGCACGGCCACTAATAATTTGTTGATGTAGTATCATGCCCGCTTCAATTGTTTTACCAAGGCCTACTTCATCTGATAAAAGTACGCGTGGGGCAAAACGTTTACCCACTTCTTGGGCAATATAAAGCTGGTGCGGAATAAGATTAGCACGCTGACCAATTAAGCCTTTAATAGGCGATTGCTCACGTTCAAATTTATGTAACCACGTTTGGTAGCGAAGTGTGTAACGATCAAAACGATCTACTTGGCCTGCAAATAAACGATCTTGTGGTTTATTAAACTTAATAAAATGATCTAAAAAGGTCTCTTTTAACTTGGCTGTTTCGCCATTATCAACACGGGTGCCGTGATAACAAAGTAACTCGCCTTGTACTTCAATAGACTCTACTTCTAATTCCCATTCTTCAACGCTTTTGATCACATCGCCAGGATTAAATGCCACACGGGTAACAGGTGCTTCTGCACTAGAATAAACACGGTTTTCACCACTGGCAGGAAATAATATGCTGACCTGACGGCCTTCAATGGCAACAACGGTGCCTAATCCTAAATCTGACTCTGTATCACTGATCCAACGCTGACCTAAGGAAAAATTCATGTATGTCTCGTCTATGATGAAAAAGGCGGCTATGTTACCTGTAAGCTAACACCACTGCAAGGCGCTATTTGGCTCACTTTTAATTAATTTTGTAAGTGTTAATTATTACTATTAAAACAGCTTGTCTATGACTCTTTTTTAGGTAAATCAAAACTAATTACAGTTTGTAATAAAACGGACTTTTATGACAAATAGACTAAACTTACATTATGCCTTAGCAATTAAGTATTGCAGGTTTAAGTTTTGCCCGTTTTACTTAGTTATTTTGGTATAGCATAAAAATCATAAAACGTAAGGAAAGTGCTATGGAAAAAGCTTCGAACCTTGAAAGTAAAATGTATGTGCTAGATACCAACGTACTACTTCACGAACCACTCGCTTATTTGTCTTTTCAAGAGCATGACGTTGTAATTCCGATGACGGTGCTTGAAGAACTTGACCATATAAAAGACAGAAAACACGACGTAAGCCGTGATGCGCGCGTCGCTATTCGTGGATTAGATGAAGTTCTTAAAAATGCAACGCCCGAACAAATGCTACAAGGCGTGGCGCTGCCGAGTAACAAAAAGGCAAAAGCGAGCTCTGCCGGTACCCTCATTATTGTAAACGACCATTTATTTGTCGACTCCATTTCTGGTTTGCCTGGTAACGAAAACGACCATCGTATTATCAATTGCGCCGTGTACTTACAAAAGCAGCACAGTGATTCAAAAGTAATACTTGTTACAAAAGATATAAACATGCGTTTAAAAGCCAAAGGCGCCGGACTTAAATATGTTGAGGATTACCGCACCGACCAACTTATTGACGATATCAGCTTACTCACTAGTGGTTATAAAAAAATTGAAGGTGATTTTTGGGACCATGTAGGGGAGTGTAATACGCAGCAACACGGACGAGATACGTTTCATCATGTGCCTAAAAACTTAATACCTGATGTATTTTGTAATGAATATTTACTTGATGGAGGGGATCAGTTTGCGGCGCGTGTTAAATCGTACGATGACGAGCACATAACGCTAAAAGATATTGGTGTTGAGCGTTTAATGCATCAACAAGCATGGGGCGTTAAGCCCAAAAATATTTATCAAGGGATGGCATTAGATGCACTATTGGATACAAGTATTGAGCTTGTTATTTTAACAGGACCTGCAGGGTGTGGTAAAACCTTGTTAGCACTTGCCAGCGCCCTTGAAATGGTCATCGAAAAAGGTATTTACGATAAAGTAATAGTTACCCGTAATACGCCAGAAATAGCAGAGTCTATAGGCTTTTTACCAGGCACGGAGGAGGAAAAAATGGCGCCATGGCTTGCAGCTATCACTGATACGCTGGAGGTATTGCACAAAGGCGACGAAAATCCAATATCGAGTCGAAATTACATAATGGAGAAGGCTAATGTACAGTTTAAATCGGTTAACTTTATGCGCGGGCGTAGCATTCAAAATGCAGTGGTAATTTTACAACCCCGAATTGGAAAGATTTTAAAGTTTTTACCCCCTTGTTTTTATTGGCCTGTAGAAAAAGTAAAAAGAATTTCTCTAAACATGGATTTTTGTAACGACTTTAAGCATTCCCACAATAGCCAATCTTTACAGAGTATTTGTTATTTGGGATGTAAGTACAACACGCATTCTAGCAACGATGCAAACTTTTGGAGGGCTGCGTCATGAAAAGCTCTGTTGAAAACCGAAACCCTCGTGTTCTTGACACGTCTGCGTTGGTTCATGATCCAAAAAGTATCCTGTCATATCAAGATGATATTTACATCTGTCTAACAGTTCTAGAAGAATTAGATAACTTAAAAGAAAGAACTAACAAATCGGTTAGTGCTGATGCTCGTGTATGTATTCGTATGCTTGAAGATATAATAAATGGGCACAGTGCAGAAGAGATGGAAGCTGGTATTCCACTGCCTTCTACTGAAACAGCTAAACGAGGAAAACTGTTTATTGGAATTGATACCCAGCTCGATATGGCTAAAGAGTTAAAGCACGGTATTGGAAGTGACGCTGACAATAGAATAATTAACTATGCACTGTATCTTCAGAAGGACTTAGATAAAGACGTAGTAATTGTTAGCCGTGACATTAATATGCGCTTGAAAGCTCGAACCGTAGGGGTCATGGCAGAAGACGTTGCCGTAGATAATCAAATATCAGATATTGATCTTTTATACACAGGGGTACAAGCCTTTAAAGGAGATCTTTTTGATCGAATTAAATCAGACAAAGACTTCAAGGTTTCAGGAGAAGTTTATACTTTCCCAATAAGTCTATTTAATGATGAAGTTCAGCCAAACATGTATTGGTACGATGAAGCTGGACACATTGGGCGAATTTCAGAAGTAACAGATACTGAGGTATTCACAAAGTTATTGCCTCGTAAACAAGAAAAAGTATGGGGCATTTTGCCTAAAAATCAGCGTCAGGCAGTAGCTTTAAGCCAATTAACAGATCCATATTATGACTTAAATATCATCCTTGGCCCTGCTGGCTCCGGAAAAACTTTTTTAGCAGTTGCTTCGGCGCTGCATCAAGTATTGGAGTTAAAAAAGTACAAAAAAATCGTTGTGGTGCGCTCCAGAGACTTTATGGACGATGATCCGGGGTTTTTACCCGGTGACCTGACAGAGAAATCAATGCCGTTATTAGCAGGTATAACAGATGCGCTTATATCAATGCATTCAGGTGATAACAATGAAGGTAATATTAGTGCAACTGTTGAGCATGTGATCGAAAAAGCCAATATAGAATTTACTAGTATGGCTTACTTCCGAGGTCGTTCAATAGACGATGCTGTTTTAATCATTGATGAAGCTCAAAACATGACTAGAGCGCAAATTAAGGGCATGTTAAGCCGTGGTGGCAAAAATTGTCGCACAATCGTGTTGGGCAACTTAGCCCAGATTGATGATAAGTTTGTCACACCCGCATCTTCAGGTGCTAGCGCGGCTGTTAACGTGTATAGAAACTATGAAAAAGGCTCAGTATTGATATTTGATGAAGTAGAGCGTAGTAGCTTGGCTGAATTCACTGAAAAGAACATGTAGGCATCAAACTACAATTCACATTTCCTTATAATATTGCGACAATAGCCACTGCTTTTTGCAGTGGCTTTTCAGAGAAGCCCGTTCCCACGAAAACAGGACGAAATGGATTTACTCTGAACTAAAAGATTAAATATTCACAAAAACTGAGTGACATAGGTGCGTGGCCTAGCGTTGCCGTTTTTTGGTGTATTGATGTCTTTTAATAAAGAAGACCTGCTAGTAAATATAAAAAGGCAGGCAAAACGATTATCTAAATTATTAACTATTCCCCTTGGACAAGCCCAAGAAGCCCTAGCTATTTGTCTGTATGACTGTAACAGTTACAGCGATTTACTAGTAAAAATAAAAGCTGAATCCTTTGACAACCCATTGATAGCACTGTCTGCTCTCTCACCAAACTCGGAAATATTTTTAGTAAAAATATTAGCTAGCCACCTAGATAGCATCATTGGAAATTTTGAAAAAAAATTTCCCGGTTCCAATATAAATGAAGAATTAGTCATATCCCTTTTCGGACTTAGCTTTGATGAGTTCAAAGCCAAAATTTCTGACTGATTTTGTACAAATCCGTAAGTTGCCATTTAAAAATTTAGCGATATTATGAGTGAAAGGTTGTGCGGACAGCCTACGCCTACACATGTTTTTCGCCTTGAAAAACGTGAACAGTGAAGCGGAGCATCCGTAAAAATTTGGTTATTTGAACAATAAATAAAGCAATGTGTTGGTAGGCCATTGTTTATTGGAAAGTTGTTTGGAGAACTAAGTGATCTCACTTTATCAATTAAAGAATAAGCTCAATAAACAAGCAAAAGAGTTTGCTGAGTTATTAGAGTTTCCTGATCTTTACGCCCAAGGCCTGTGGGCTAGAGGTGTTTATAACTGCCCTCATTTTTCTGATACCCATAAATATCTCTCTGAAGTATTTGAAAAGAAAAAGCTGGACTCAATTCTAAAGCACGATTCCCTGAAATATTTAATGATCAACGAATACGATGATCAAGAAATTATTGAATCGCTTCATAAAGAAATTGAGTCAATGGCAAACCGTATTGAAAGCCTGATGCTGGTAGATATCGAAACATTAGAGTTAGTTTCAGTGATATACCAAGTTTTAGGGTTGCCTGAAAATGCCAAGTTTATTGTAAATACAGGTGCAGACTTCCGCTTAGAGTGGCGACCATACTTTGATGCCTTTGATGATCCGTTGATAGTTCAATATGCAGATTTAAAAGTTCATGGTTGTTATTTCAGGCTAATCGCTTGCAAGTTTCCGTTTGAAAAGCTTTCCTTGGATGACATTAGAAAATACATGTACATCAATCATGTAAACCATAATGGTGAGTTTGAAGGCTGTATTTCTGAAGGAAATACATTTTCTAAGCATGTGCACTGGCTGGTGTTGACACTTGAATTATTCAGTAGCGGCAAAGTAAATAAGGCTCAGTTCAATCCAACAACCTTCAAAATCGAAGGTATGCGCTATTTGGTATATGGCTTCCCATTGATTCCTTCCTTTGTATCTGATTGGCACAAACCTGATTTATGTCTACGAGTCAAAAATCTAGATGGCGATCAGAAGTTCATTGTTCGTATCGAACAGCAAGATCTTGTTTTTTATGCGAGGCGCGTTGATACCAACTTTTTTAACACAATCGATTATGAAAAATACATTTCGTTGTATCAATCTAGTGTTCTGTCACATTTTGATGCTGACAACAATTTGCTTAAAGTTGATGGGGTTAAATATCTAAGTTTTTTTCGTCCTTTTTCTGTAGAAGATATGAAAGGAGTTCAAGCATGAGACCTAGAGTAAAACTAACCAACGCAAAACTTATCTCAATTCAATCTGATACAGAGGAAAAAGTTGAACGGGTGCTTTACGGCACATTTGCTGACGAAAATGAAAATGGTAAAGAAGGAGATGCTTTATTCACGATAAAGGTTTTGGAAATCAATGGTCTAGAAAGTAAGTGCTTTGGTGTTGACTTTTATATCTTAGATGCTGAATCTAAAGAGTTTGATGTAAATGCATTTGAGTTTAATTTAATGCATGAGTGTATGTATTCTCCTAATGAGTTATTAGAGCTGCGAGATATGCTCCCGGCTAGTTATTAGTAAGGGAATACGTTGGATAGAATATATTTAAAGGATGCCTACATAGTATCTGTTTACGACTATAAAGAATTTGAAAAAATATTTCTTGGCGAGTTTTTATCAGGGGGGGTTATTGAAGATGAAACATTCAGGTTTCGGCCATTTCAGCAAATCGTGACTTCAAAGATTGTTAGCAAATCTGCTGATGAGGATAAGTTAGAAATATACACACATAGTGGGAGTTGTTATGTGATTGATGCTGACCATAAGTTAATTGATATTTCATTTGTTGAACTGGTTGTTATGAGAGCAGGAGCTTATTCGGCAGATCGAGTTTTAGAAATGAGAGAGCAACTTAAGTCTCAAAATAAAAGCCATTGAATAGCGAAGATAAGAAGTCTGATGAGATTATTATTTGTCACTTACCTCTTTGAAAAATTTGACGATAATCAAATATTCATAAATGTTTATACAGCATCAATTGACTTAGTCAAAAATTTGCATTAGTATTAGAGATGTATATTTGTAAGAGAATTTTATGTCTAAAGCATTTTCAAAAGTCTTAGTAATGACGCTTATGCTGGTTGCCTTTGTAGGGCAAGCATTTGCGTATTCTGCTATGCCTTGCGAAATGTCATCAGGTTCTCACGAATCACACATGAACATGAACATGGATCATGGTGATATGAATAAAAGCAGTAATGGTCAATCAGAAGATTGTTGTGACGTTGAATGTATTTGTCCTGCAAATGCTTGCTCATCTACGACAGTCCTAAATTCCAGTATTGATTCGACAGATATTCAAATATTCAGTGAATCTGTAGCTGCTCTGCAATCTAAACAACCTCATTCAATTTCCACTTCCCTTTATCGTCCACCAATTTTTGCCTAATACAGGATTAGTGCGTCCAAATTTCTCGCACATGTAATTAATTTTTCTGTTAGTCAATATAGCGTCGTAGCGCTATAGATATTTTCCAGCGATGTCTGGGGGCAAAAATGATCAATAAGTATTTAAAAATAGCAGTAGTAATGCTGCTTTCACCTGCGTTTGCAAACGCCAACGAACATAACCATGCACACAATAACGACGTAACACCTTTGGAGTTAATCGTTTATAAAACCCCTACTTGTGGGTGTTGTAAAAAATGGATAACTCATATTGAAGACAAAGGGATCGTTGCGCATTCCAAAGATTTCCGAAACATCGGCAACATCAAAACTAAGTATGGTATCAAACCTAATTACCGTTCATGCCACACGGCAGTGAGTAGAAATGGATTTGCCTTTGAAGGTCATATACCTGCTAAATTTATTCAGCAGTTCTTATCAGAAGAACATCCCAATGCGATTGGGCTTTCAGTTCCAGCAATGCCAGTTGGCTCTCCCGGTATGGAAGTCGATGACCGCTTTATGCCATACAACGTGTTAATTCTATTTAAAGATGGAACGAGCAAAGTCTATGCAAAAGTTAAGACATACGAGGAGCAATTCTAATGAAATTGAACTCTTCAAACCTTACTTCACTTTCAACTGCATTAATACTCGGCTTATCTGTATTCTCAGCTCAAGCTGAGAAAGTAGTGCCGCTTGAACAAGCTATCACCTTAGCTCAGCAAAATGATCCTTGGCTTCATGGTAGCCGATTGAAACAAAGTGCAGTTGAAAATAGAAGTATTGCTTCAGGTACTTTGCCTGATCCGAAAGTATCGCTAGGGATAATGAATTTACCAACAGATACTTGGGATTTAGATCAGGAAGGAATGACTCAGCTAAAGGTTGGCGTCTCTCAAATGTTTCCGAGAGGCGACAGTCTAGAGATCAAGAAAGACCAGTTACAAATTGAGTCCACGAAATTTCCACTGTTACGAGAGGATCGTAAAGCTAAGTTGAAAAGCCAAGTGTCACAACTTTGGTTAGATGCTTACTTAGCCCAACAAACTATTAAATTGATTGAAGATGATTGGTCTCTCTTTGAGCAGATGGCGGAAGTGGCTAAAGCTAGCTATTCAAACGTTGTTGGTAAAACTAGACAGCAAGATGTTATTCGTGCTCAGTTGGAAATCGTGCAGTTAGATGACAGATTAACTTCGCAAAAGCAGAAACTAGAAACGACAATCGCTCGTCTCAATGAGTGGCTTCATATTTACGATGCGGATCGTTTGAATGAATCATTCAACTTTGACGCGCAACCATTAGAGTTTAGCGTCTCAAAAGAATTGCCTTCGATTCAATTGAATAATCCAACAGTCCTAAAAGCATCTAATTACTCAAGAAATCTATTGGCTCAGGAGCTTTCGAATCACCCAGCCATACTTGCAATTGATATAAAACGCAAAGCTTCAGAAAAAGGAATTGAGTTAGCCAAACAGCAATATGAGCCGGAATGGGGTGTTAATGCTAGTTATGCCTATCGCGACAATATGCCCTCTGGTGATAGCCGAGCTGATTTATTTTCTGTTGGGGTAACGTTTGATTTACCCTTGTTTACCGAGAACAGACAAGATAAGCAAGTTGCAGCTTCTATTGCAGATTCAGAGACTATTAAAACCGAGAAACTATTACTGACAAAGCAAATGATCAGTGTTTTAGAAAAAGAACTAAGACAGCTTAAACGCTTATCAGATAGATAATCTATCTATCAAGAACAACTCCTTAAACAAACTCATGACCAAGCAGAAGCGTCATTGACAGCCTACACAAATGATGATGGCGATTTTGCCGAAGTTGTTCGAGCAAGAATCGCAGAATTAAATGCCAGAATATCAGCCTTAAGAATTGATGTTGACGCACTTAAAACAGTTGCTCGTATCAACTATTTCTTTGCGCATTCTCAATCTAACTCAAATGCTGAACATAAGTCGATGCAAACTTCACACAAAACTAATCAGCACTTATCCAGTCAGCAATTTGGAGAAAAATAATGTCAACGAATACAAAAACAATTATTGCCATCATCATTGGGGCAGCACTTGGTGCTGGAGCATTGAGTTTATATCAAGGTACTGGCTCAAACAGTAATAGTAATGAAGCAACATCAGGAGAAAAAAAGCCTCTGTATTGGGTTGCACCGATGGATTCTAATTACCGCCGGGACAAGCCCGGTAAGTCGCCTATGGGGATGGATTTAATACCTGTGTATGAGGAAGAATCATCTGGTGATGACTTTGGCCCCGGAGCAGTAAAAATTGCGCCTCATGTAGTGAATAACCTTGGGGTTCGCACTGCACCTGTTGAACTGAAAAATATGCATACTGAAATCTCAACGGTAGGTTATGTTCAATATGATGAAGATAAGCTAATTCATATCCACCCACGGGTTGATGGCTGGATTGAAAAACTTTACATCAAAGCAGCAGGTAACCCTGTAGAGAAAGGGCAGCCTCTTTATACACTATATTCTCCTCAGTTAGTTAATGCTCAGGAAGAGCTGTTAATAGCGTTAAAGCGCAACAATAGTTCTTTAATTTCAGCAGCCAAAGATCGCCTAAAAGCGTTACAGCTTTCAGCAGACTTTGTTCAAAAGCTAGAAAAGACACGAAAGGTTCAGCAAACAGTTACCTTTTATTCACCACAAGCAGGTGTTGTCGATGGTTTGAAGGTTAGAGAAGGTTTTTATGTAAAGCCGGGAAACACCTTATTAAGCATTGGCCAGCTAGATCAAGTTTGGGTTGAAGCAGAAGTGTTTGAACGTGACGCAGCCTTAATTAAAAAAGGACTTCCTGTATCAATGACACTGGATTATTTACCCGGTGAGGACTGGGCTGGTGTCGTTGATTATGTTTATCCAACATTGAACAGTAAAACACGCACACTCCGAGTGAGATTGAAATTTGATAACACAGACTATCAATTAAAACCAAATATGTTTGCACAAGTCTCTATTCACGCTAATCAAGCTGATAGCACCATCCTCGTGCCTAAAGAAGCCGTTATTAGAACAGGTAAACAGGACAGAGTAGTACTTGCGTTAGGTGATGGGCAATTTAAATCTATTGAAGTGACTATTGGCCGGGTTGATATCGACAGCATCGAAATATTAGACGGCTTAAATGAAGATGACGTTGTGGTGACATCTGCCCAATTCTTGATTGATTCTGAATCAAGTAAAAGCTCTGACTTTAAACGAATGACTCATGATGAAGTGCCTAACTCTGTTTGGATGCAAGGGGATGTTAATAGTGTTATGGCAGGGCACCGCATGGTTAATATTTCACATGGCCCTGCTGAAGCTTGGGATTGGCCTGAAATGGTTATGGATTTTACTGTGGCTGAAAAAGTCGATATTGACTCATTAAAGTCAGGTCAATCTTTGCACTTTGAAGTGAGCAAAACCGAAGACGGTGGATATGAAATTACTGGAATTCATATCATGAGTGAGCCTGAAGTATCATCAGCAACAGTATCTGGTTTGATTAATGCGATTGATATTGATACACGGATTCTAAATATTAGCAGAGGCCCAATAGAGAAATGGGATAGACCTGCTGCGACGATGGATTTTATCGTCGCGGACAATATAGAAATGGTTGATTTCAATGTCGGTGATAATGTCACTTTCACTTTTGAGGTTAGAGATGACTTAGTTATCACTGACATTTCTCTTGAATCAGATGAACAACACGGCAAGGAAAATAAAGCTGCTGTTGATCATTCTAATCATTAAGTGGGAGAAAAATAATGATTGAATCAATTATTAGATGGTCTATCGGCAATCGTTTCTTTGTTTTGTTGATTACCTTAATTATCGCGTTTGGTGGTTTGTATTCATTACAAAAAACACCAGTAGATGCACTCCCCGATCTTTCTGATGTGCAGGTGATAATTAAGACGAGCTATCCGGGACAGGCACCACAAGTAGTGCAGGATCAAGTGACATTTCCTCTTACTACAGCGATGTTATCAGTGCCGGGGGCGCAAACTGTTCGTGGTTACTCATTTTTTGGTGATTCCTACGTCTACATTATTTTTGATGACGATACTGATTTGTATTGGGCTAGAAGCAGAGTACTTGAATACTTAAGCCAAGTAGCATCAAGCCTGCCTGATTCGGCAAAACCTCAATTAGGACCTGATGCAACAGGTGTGGGTTGGGTATACATTTACGCTTTAACAGATAAGTCTGGAAACCATGATCTAAGCCAATTAAGAAGCATTCAAGACTGGTTCTTAAAGTATGAACTACAAACTGTTCCGGGCGTGTCCGAAGTTGCCGCCGTTGGTGGTATGGTTAAGCAGTATCAAGTGCAAGTAGATCCTGATAAATTGAGAGCTTACGATATTCCTCTAAGTTTAATACAAATAGCCTTACAAAAAGGGAACAAAGAAACTGGCGCATCCGTTGTGGAAATGGCTGAAGCTGAATATATGGTTACCGCAACGGGGTATATTCAATCAGTTAGTGATATAGAGAAAATCCCACTTGGTATTAACGAACAAGGCACGCCATTGCGTATTGGTGATGTTGCTACCGTTAATTTAGGGCCTCAAATGCGCCGTGGTATCGCAGAGCTTAATGGTGAAGGCGAAGTTGTTGGTGGTGTTGTCGTTATGCGCTTTGGTGAAAACGCTCAACAAACCATAAACGGGGTAAAAGAAAAACTTGAATCGCTTAAATCTTCTCTACCAGAGGGGGTGGAGATTGTCCCTGTTTATGACAGATCGAAGTTAATAGATCGTGCTGTTGATAATCTTTGGAGCAAGTTGCTAGAGGAGCTTGCAGTCGTTGCTATTGTCTGTGTGGCTTTCCTATTTCATCTTCGCTCATCTATTGTGGCAGTTGTTACTCTGCCATTAGGTATCTTGGTGTCGTTCATTATCATGTATATGCAAGGCATCAATGCCAACATTATGTCTTTAGGCGGTATCGCTATTGCGATTGGTGCGATGACTGATGGTGCAATAGTGATGATTGAAAATATGCACAAGCATATGGAGAAAACACCACTAACAGATGAAAATCGCTGGCAAATTGTTGCTAAGGCTGCGAGTGAAGTAGGCCCTGCACTATTTTTTAGCTTACTGATCATTACAGTCTCATTCTTACCTGTATTTATCTTGGAAGCGCAAGAAGGAAGAATGTTCTCTCCGCTCGCCTATACAAAAACCTATGCAATGGCGGCATCAGCAGGTTTGGCGATCACATTGGTGCCTGTTTTGATGGGCTACTTTATTCGAGGCAAAGTTGTTTCTGAAAAGAAAAACCCGTTAAACCGATTATTGATTGCTATCTACATGCCTGTTTTAAAGCAAGTCATGAAGTTTCCAAAATCGACAATAGTAGCAGCAATATTAGTGACTATCGTTGGCTTTTGGCCTGTCGATAAAATTGGTAGTGAATTCATTCCGCCATTGGATGAAGGCGATCTCATGTATATGCCTACTACCTATCCCGGTATTTCAATTGGTAAAGCAAGGGAGTTATTGCAGCAAACAGACAAGCTTATTCGCACTGTGCCAGAAGTTGAAACTGTATTTGGTAAAGTAGGAAGAGCTGAAACTGCAACCGATCCTGCACCTTTAACCATGATTGAAACCTTTATTCAATTGAAGCCACGAGAGCAGTGGCGAGAGGGTGTGACTACTGAATCGTTAAAAGCTGAGTTTGATAAATTGGTTAAGTTTCCGGGCTTAACGAATGCTTGGGTTATGCCAATCAAGACCCGAATCGACATGTTAGCAACAGGCATAAAAACGCCTGTGGGTATTAAAGTCGCCGGACCAGAGCTTGATGTGATTCAGGAAATCGGCCAACAAATAGAGCAAATTTTACCCGAAGTTACAGGCACAGCATCAGTTTACTCAGAGCGAGTTGCAGGTGGACGATATATCAAGGTTGATATTTCACGCGATAAGGCAAGTCGCTTTGGGTTAAACATCGAAGATGTTCAACAAGTGGTTTCTACAGCTATTGGTGGTATGAACGTTACCCAAACGGTAGAAGGTCAAGAGCGTTACCCTGTTAACTTACGCTATCCGCAAGACTATCGAGACTCTCCTGAGCAGCTATCACGATTACCTGTTGTAACACCAAGTGGTCAACGCATTGCACTAGGTGATGTCGCAGATATTCGAGTTGAGAACGGTCCGCCGGGAATTAAGAGTGAAAATGCTCGTTTAAATGGCTGGACGTTTATCGATATAGACGGTGTTGACGTAGGTACTTATGTTGAAAGTGCAAAAATACACTTGGCTAATAATCTAAAACTACCAGCAGGTTATTCAATTACTTGGGCTGGGCAATACGAATATATGGAAAGAGCGAAAGAAAAGCTCACCTATGTATTGCCTTTAACACTCGCCATTATTGTTATTCTACTTTACTTAAACTTCAGAGCGTTTAGTGAGGTGGCTATCATTATCGTTACCTTGCCGATGGCGATGATTGGTGGCTTATGGTTGATGTATCTGGAAGGGTTTAACTTCTCTGTGGCTGTTGGCGTGGGCTTTATTGCTCTAGCTGGGGTAGCGGTTGAGATTGGTGTGATAATGTTGGTCTATCTCAATCAGGCACTTGCTGAGCTTAAGGAAAAAGCTGAAGAGCGAGCTGAACCTATCTCTGATGATGCATATCAAGATGCATTATTGCACGGTGCAGGCTTACGAGTTCGTCCAGTAATGATGACAGTTGCAACAATCATTATCGGCTTGATGCCCATTTTATATGGTACAGGAACAGGTTCGGAGATTATGAGTCGTATTGCTGCACCTATGGTAGGCGGAATGACAAGTGCTGTGCTACTCACTCTTATTGTGCTCCCAGTAATTTACTCAATCGTTAAAAAGCCAGAATTAAACGCCTTTAACAAGGAGCTTTCTAAGGCGGAGCTAAAAAGTAATGCTTAGCACGGCTAGAAAATATCACAAATGGCTAATGGCATTTGTCGGAATACAATTCCTCTTCTGGTCTATTACAGGCGTGTATATGGTGACTATGGATATTCACTATATACACGGCGAAACCTTGGCTAAGAGTGAGGAAGCCAAAATAGATTTAGCAAGTATGGATTACTCCATTGTAAAGCTAGCTGCGGATTATCCTAAAGCTAGCCAAGTTACACTTACTCAAAGTATGGGCCGTCCTTTGTATTCTTTTATTAATGGAGAAAATGGAAAAGTAGCAATAGATGCTAAAACTGGAGCTGTTCAGGCACTTGTAGATGAAATCAAGGCTAAAGAAATCGCACAATACCATTATGCGCTGAATCATCAAATCGACAGCGTAAGGTTGATTAAGTCAGCGACAAACTTGCCTGCTGAGTTGTCCCCAAGGCATTTACCTGTTTGGAGAGTGACGTTTGAGCAATTCTCCACACCGACATTTTATATAAGTCAACAAACAGGATCACTTGTTGCCAAGCGTCATGATTACTGGCGATTGTTTGATTGGATGTGGCGGTTCCACATTATGGATTACTATGATGGAGAAAACGTATCTAACTGGTTTTTGTTCTTGGTCGCAACTCTAGGTCTAATGGGAGCAATTACTGGCGCAGTATTGACTTATTACCGAGTGCTTTCCCCAAATAAAAAGGGAGTCATTTGATGCGACTATTTAAGTTAAATACAACGATACACAAGTGGCTTTCTTTATTTGTTGGTTTACAACTGCTTATTTGGTTGGGAACGGGCCTTTACTTCAATTTGATGGATCACAGTAAAGCCAGTGGTAATGAACTTAGAGTTCATTCTCATCATGAAGGTAGCATTACAGGCTTTGACCTATTCCCTATTAAAGACATTACTAGTAATGCTCCGCAGGAAGTAAACCTTATATGGGTTTTACATCAGCCTTACTATCATTTTGTGTTCGATAAGGGGCAGCATAGCTATCAAGAACGCCACTCAAAGCTATTTGATGCTGTAACAGGAAAGCCATTTAATTTGTCTGAAGAACAAGTACTAACTTTGGCAAAAAACTCCTACTCAGGACAGGGTAAGTTAACTACTCCAGTGTTATCTCAACCTCCGTTTTCTGATCACGTAAGGCAGCAAAATCCTATGTGGCAAGTTGCCGTTGAGGATGAGAACAATACAACTATTTATTTAGATAGTATTACAGGTCAAGTACTTCGCCATGCCAATGATGATTTCAGATTGAAAGATCTGATGATGAAGCTTCACTTTATGGACTATGGCAATTCTGGAGGATTTAACCATTGGTTGATCATTGCATTTGCTTTTGCAACGCTATTCCTTTCAATTACTGGTGTTACTTGGCTGATACAACAGTATCGAAGTGGTTTACTGAAGCTAGGTTGGGGCACTAACAGGCAAAAAGTGGCAGTGACGTTTTCCAATGAAAATACTATTACTGACATCTCAGCAGTTGGTCGCTCAACTGTACTAGAAGGGCTAGCTAGTTCACATGTATACCTTCCTTCAGGTTGCGGTGGTGGCGGTACTTGTGGCAAATGCGTGTTCTTAAGTTCAACTAAATTACCTATCACACTATCTGAACAGGAACATTTATCTCAGGAGCAACTTAAGGAAGGTTATCGGCTTGGATGTCAGCATAGGTTCTCTGAAATTAGTTCGATTGAAGTTAATACTGATCGCAATATTGAAAATCATGAGCTAGTTGTGGTTGCGACTAATTTCATTACTCCTTTTATCAAGGAAGTGAAATTTAAGCTGAAATCAGGCAAACAGTTGGCATTTAAAGCTGGTGCATATATGCAATTTGATGTGCCAGCAGGGATGAATAGCTTACGTCCAGATGATATGCCAGAGTGCTATGAAAAATACTGGGATAGCTACTATCATGGAAAATTTTCTCATAACGGTGTAACTCGCCACTACTCATTAGTTAACTTTGACGAGGAGTCTGATGAGTTAATGTTTAATATCCGTTGGCAGACCGCAAAGAATGGTTTTAAAGCAGGAATAGGTTCAAGTTATTTAGGTTCACTCCAAGTAGGTGAAACGATAACTGCAAAAGGCCCTTTTTCTGATTTTTATGCCACTTCAAATAAAAAAGTTAGTCGCGTGTTTATTGGTGCGGGTTCAGGACTTGCACCACTGAGGTCTATTATTTTTGAACAGTTGAAAAAGCATAAAGATAAAAGTGGTTTGACTCTTATCTATGGTGCGCGAACTGAAGATGACTTGCTATACCATAATGAATTGAAGTCACTGAGTGAGAAGCATAAAAACTTCTCTTATATTCCTACTCTTTCTAATCCTTCAGAAGAATGGCAAGGGCACTCAGGCTATGTTCAAAAAGTACTTCTGCCGTATATGAACCAAAAATCAGAACTGCTTTTGGCTGAGTTTTACTTGTGCGGTCCAGAAGCAATGATGAGTGAAGTGGAAAAAATAATTACAGATGCTGGGATTCCAAGTAATCAAATTTTCAAAGATAAATTTAGTCGTTAATCCATTAAATAAATAGAGGTATATATGAAAACATTAATTAAATTTTTAACCGTAATCAGTGTCGTTTTTAGTAGTGCGGTATTTGCGCATGTGCATCTTGAAAAAAGTGTGCCTGCTGATAATGCAATGCTAATGAATCCTCCAGAAGAGTTAACTTTGGTGTTCACCAAAGAGGTACGGGTTGTAAAAGTTTCATTGGCCAATAAACAAGGCGAAGAATTTAAATTTGGATTCGAGCCTTCTAAAGTCGCTACTAGCAAATTTACATGGAAACTACCTAAATTAGCTCCTGCAAACTATGCTGTGGATGTAACCTTCTTAGGTAACGATGGTCATAAAATGAAACATAGCTTCGGCTTTATGGTTCACTAAAATAGGCGGTGTGATTGATATGGAAATGTATATCTGGAATACAGTCATTGTACTGTCAAAAATTGTATTTTACGTCGGCTTTGCCTGTATTGCTGGTTATACATTTTTCAGGCAAATATTTGAGAATAATGAATCTCATACTAATGCTGTAATAGCGAATTTAACGTGGACAAGAACTTATATAGTTATGGCTTTGATCGCTAATATTACTTGGTTCTTTGCCAGTACTGGTGCAATGGCAGAAGAGGGAATTCAGGGGGCGATAGACGCTGATATATTGGCTATTATGTGGGACTCCTCTGTCGGCACTGGAGCTTTGCTTCGAGCGCTTGGGCTAGTTACCGCAATAATCGCTTTAGCTTTAAGGTTCAAACTCGCTGTGAACTCGTACTTAAAACAAAGCGCTTTAATGTTGAGTTTATTAATCCTTGCATACTCATTCACGTTACTGGGTCATATTTCTGAGTTAGGCACAATTGAAAAAGGCTTGCTTATTTTGCATGTGCTCGTTATGGCATGGTGGTTTGGGGCGTTATTGCCACTAAAACAGGCTTGCCATCAGCTAAGTTATGCAGAACTTCATTTGCTGATGGAAAGCTTTGGCAAACAAGCAAGTTTTACATTGAGCCTATTGTTGGTAGCAGGCCTCTGGCTCGTGATTCAATTGGTCGGAAGTCTTGATGCACTAATAAGCTCAAGTTACGGACAAACACTGTTGTTTAAATTGGCCCTTGTAGTGTCTATTTTGGCACTTGCTGCTAAACATAAACTAATACTCGTTCCACAACTTAAAAATAGTCAAGGCAGAGAGGCTTTATCTAAATCTATCTCGATAGAAATGGTAGTAGCTTTTGCCATTTTATCTGTAACGGCTGGGCTTACTAGTGTTGTTGGCCCTGCAAATTAAAACCTAAAAGAGAAAATGAAAATGAAAACAATAAATATCCTACTCGTTTTATTAATGACGTTTAATTTCGCAGCAAACGCTCATGGTGATAAGAATAAAGACAAAGGATTGTTTAAAGGTGTAGATACACCAGCCGCAAAAGTTGTTTTGGCATTTCATCAAGCACTTGAAACTGGCAATCAAAAACAGGCTAGAGCGCAGTTAGCGGATGATGTCACCATTTTCGAGGGAGGCCGCGTTGAAAGGAGCGCTGATGAATATGCTCATCATCATATGTTGTCGGATATGAAGTATTTAGCAGCGATGAAGAGCGACACACTTGAACATCAAGTGACGATACTTGGAAATACAGCTATCTCTGCCTCGCGTAGTCAAACTAAAGGTACTTACAATGGTGAAGAACGTGATTATCAAGGGATGGAAACAATGGTTCTCGAAAAGCAAAACGGTGAATGGAAAATTAAGCACATTCATTGGTCACACTAATTTATTGGTCAAACCTCGGAGAGTAAAATGAGAATTAAAGATCCATTACATCAAATTTCTACACCGCGTAGACGCTTTGTACAAGGTTTAGCTGCTGGCGGTATATTAGCTGCTTTTCCAAGCATTCTTCATGCTGCTTCATCTTTAGTGGCTGGAACAATAACAGGTACTGTGCCCGAACTAAGTGGAGAAATAATAGATCTGGTGATAGATGAGTCACCCGTAAACTTCACAGGTGTTGTAAGAATGGCTACAACAATCAATGGCTCAATACCAGCTCCTACCTTGCGCCTCAGAGAAGGTGATGACGTTACTATCAGGGTAACTAATAAATTATCAGTGCCGAGTTCAATTCATTGGCATGGGATCATTCTTCCGTATCAAATGGATGGCGTACCGGGTATTAGCTTTAAAGGTATAATGCCGGGTGAAACCTTTGTTTATAAATTTAAGCTGCAACAAAGCGGCACATATTGGTATCACTCACACAGTGGCTTTCAAGAAATGACAGGTATGTACGGCGCATTAATTATTGAGCCAAGAGAAAAGGATATTATTAGTGCTGACAATGAGCATGTTATCCAATTGTCTGATTGGACTGATGATGACCCAATGGATTTGTTCCGCAAGTTAAAAGTACAGAGCGATGTATTTAACTTTAATCAACCTACTGTTCCAGAGTTTTTTGATGACATTTCAAATAGCAGCGTTTCAAATGCGCTACAACGCCGGGAAATGTGGAATAAAATGAGAATGAACCCTACAGATCTTGCAGACTTATCAGCATCTGCAATGACTTTTTTAATGAATGGTTGTGCGCCTTTGACAAACTGGCGTGGAATGTTTAAAGCTGGCGAAAAGGTTAGGCTTAGATTTATTAACGGTTCTAGCAATACGTTTTTTGATGTAAGAATACCTGAGCTGAAGTTAACAGTTGTACAAGCTGATGGACAAAATGTTGAACCTGTGACAGTAGATGAATTTAGATTTGGTCCCGGTGAAACTTATGATGTACTTGTCGAGCCAAAAAATGATGCATATACGATTTTTGCACAAAGCATGGATCGCTCAGGTTATGCTAAAGGTACTTTATCAATGGCACCTAATATTGATGCACCAGTACCTGCTCTAGATCCCGTTGAATGGTTAACGATGACAGATATGATGGGGAATATGGCCCAAGGTGGTGAGCATTCCGCGATGGCAGGTATGGCAGACATGTCGGGCATGAATTCTAATAAAATGGATCATAGTGCAATGGGTCATGGAGCGATGGCAATGGATCATAGTAAACATGGAATGACTAAAAACCCATTAGCTGTTGCTAGCACTAAAGTGCGTCATGCAAAAACAGAGTATGGAGCTTCTGTTGATATGCGTGTTGATATGCCTAGAACAAACCTTGATGATCCCGGTATAGGTTTACGTAAAAATGGACGCCGTGTTTTAACACTTGCAGATTTACATTCTCTTGAGGGAATTACAAACCAGCAAGAGCCAGAGGCTGAAATTGAATTACATTTAACTGGAAACATGGAGCGTTATAGCTGGTCATTTGATGGCTTGGAATTTGGAAAAAGCACGCCAGTTCACATGAAGCATAATCAACGTTTAAGAGTTATTTTACAAAACGATACAATGATGACACATCCCATGCACCTGCATGGTATGTGGAGCGATTTGGAGAATGAAAAAGGTGATGTACAGGTTCGTCGCCATACTATCCCTGTACAACCAGCGCAAAGAATTAGTTTTTTAACAACACCTCATGACGTAGGTCGCTGGGCATGGCATTGCCATTTATTATTCCACATGGATGCAGGTATGTTTAGAGAGGTAGTTGTATCATGAAAAAATTAATACTAACCAATACGTTAAGACTATTATTAATAGGTTTGCCCCTTATAAGTGTATCTGTATCTGCAAAAGATGAGATGACTGAGATGGGTGATTCTAAAATGCAAGCACAAGGTGGAGATGCACCTAAAGATGCTAGAGACCCCCATGCTTATGCAGCAGGTACAACTTTGACTGAAGGTCCTTATGCACTCAGTAGCGACAAACGACTGACTTTGGCAGATGAGCATTCATTTTACGCGCTACTAGGGGATCGTCTTGAATATAATGAGCAAACAAACGCAGGTGTTTTTGACTTTCAGGCATGGTATGGCACTACTTTTGATAGATTAGTCATCAAAACTGAAGGAGATTTTAGCGAAGGTAATTTAGAGGAGAACCAAACAGATTTTCTATGGGGCCACGCAATATCTGCTTATTGGGATACACAAGTCGGTATTCGACTTGATTACAATAACGAAGGTGAAAACCGCAAATGGCTAGCTTTTGGTTTACAAGGTCTAGCCCCCTACTGGTTTGAAATTGATATGACTGCGTATTTAGGAGAGCAAGGTAATAGTGCATTTTCGATCGAAGCTGAGTATGAGCTATTACTTACTCAAAAGTTAATTGTTCAACCACGAGCAGAGTTGACGCTTTACGGTAAGGATGACGTCCAAAATAACCTTGGTAGTGGCTTGTCTAGCAGTGCTATTGGTTTTCGGGTTCGTTATGAGTTTACCCGCCAGTTTGCTCCCTATGTTGGCGTTGAGTGGACAAATAAATTTGGTAATACAGCCGACTTTGCGAAGTTAAATGGGCAAAGTACTCGTGATACTGCTTTTGTTGCAGGTATCAAGTTCTGGCTCTGATATGAAGAAATACTATATTGACTTGATGAGAGCTACCGCAACTATATTGATGGTAGCTTTCGTTTTTTGGGATTTAAACCATTTTAGTTATGTTAGGAAAGGCCTAGCTAATAGTTTTTTTGGAAAGAACTAAGAGCAGTAATAGTAAGCTACTTCTTGTTTTCAATCGGTGCCAGTCTGGTGTATACCTATCAAGGTGGAATATCAGCTAAGAAGTAAAGTTGGCGAATGGTTAAGGTTAAAGAGTCAAGGCAAAAAACATCGCCATTGAAAGACGTACAATAGGCCATTTTATCACTTTTGATGAACGGGAATTGGATGTGCCCGGGATAGAACCGATTGTTGCAAAGTACTGCGCTTAAAGCTGAACAATTGGAAAAATGATCCATTACTCAATACCTAGTTATGAGCGTAGGGTTTTTATTTCTTTTAATGGTGCTCATGCTTGGCTTCAATCTCATGAGTATAAATTAGACACCCCTTTTATACTTGTGAAGTTAAAGCTGTTTAAAAAAGTAAAAAGTAAAAAGTAAAAAGTAAAAAGTAAAAAGTAAAAAGTAAAAAGTTTAGGTTTTAGTTCAAAGGTTGATCAAGATCATAAAATTATTTTTATAAAGTGGCTAATATTGTAGGTGATAAATAAGGAATTAAAATGTTTGGACTTTTCAAGTGGTTTAAAATAGTGGTAATTACTCTGTTGCTTACGCAGCATGGCTTTGCTATTGCTAAACCAATGAATTGTGAAGAACATCAAAATGGATCTTCCGACACGCATATTATACAACCAAGCAAAAATATGCATCATCAATCAATGAATGACAATAGTCACTATCACACTGAAAATTCGCAAGATTCTAAAAACCGTCATGGTGATGAAGACTGTGAAAAATGTAAAGCTGGTGATTGTGTTTGTTGTGAAGGCGGTTTTTGTACAAGCTTTCATTTAAATGCCTATCTTGTGGAAGCGCAAGACGAAGGTATTTGCAATATTCATTCTGAGCTAATTCTACAGCGTATACCCCTACCAAAATCTGGTATCCATCTCTTACTTTATCGTCCACCAATTATTGGCTAATCACGGGATCAGTGCGCCTTTTTTTCGCCAGTCCCATCAAAAATAAAACGATTTACTGATTGGTTTAAATTACCAACCGTTTTGAACAATTAGCACAATATTTTTTGGAGGCATGATGAACATGCTCAAACTATTGCTATTTACAGTACTTAATGCTGTCGATTTTGACCGAGATTTCTCTTTTACCAAAAAATTAGTTTTTAGCTTATTCACTAGAATTAGTACTTGACCTGTGTCTTAGACACAGGTCTAAGCTGAAGATGAGAGTACAAACTTAGCTAAAAAACTGAGGAGTGAATATGAAAGTTGCGGAGCTGGCAAAAAGCCTTGGAACGACTGCTGATACGGTGCGCTATTACACCAGATTAGGATTGTTAAAACCTGCTAAGTCAGTGAACGGCTACAAGTCATACTCGAATAAAGAAGTATCGAGACTTAAATTCATTTTAAGTGCCAGAAACCTTGGTTTTTCCGTTGCAGATATCAAGGAAATTATTAATGAATCTGAAGATGGTAAAAGTGCGTGCCCATTAGTCAGAAGCCTGATCAAAGAGCGGCTTGAAGAAACAGAAAAGCAGTTTCAAGCAATGTTGGCACTTCGAGGAAAAATGTCTTCTGCGCTTTCTCGATGGGAAGAAATGGAAGACAAAGCACCGACTGCAAACATGGTTTGTCATCTCATCGAAAACTTTGAGCAAATTAAAAAAGCATAGGAGGAAAAAGGGTGGCTACTAACACAAATATAAAAACTGAATCAGGCTGTTGCTGTCAGGCAAAAGCTCAATCCTCTTCGTGTAAAAGTAAGGAGAATACGTTGGAGAAAGTATCACATAACCAACAGCTTATCATTGAAGGTGCTGGGTGTGCTAGCTGTGTAGGCAAAATTGAAGGGGCGTTGAAGGCAACTCTTGGAGTCGTCAGTGCGGAAATGAATTTTGCTGATAGGACAGTAACAGTTTATGGGACAGCTAAAACAAAAGAGTTGATCAAAGCTGTTGAGTCAGTGGGGTATAACGCGAAGCCAATTGATGATAGCTCAGCAACAGATGCGCTTGATGAGAAAGAGGCTGCGGATTTTGCATATTACAAAAAGCTAATGCGCGATACGTTTATTGCCCTTTCACTCGGCGTTCCTTTGATGATCTACAGCATTGTAGTTGGAGAAATGACGGTTGAAACAAACCTTGAACGAATTTCTTGGTTGGTTGTAGGCATTTTAACTTTTGGTGTTATGTATTTTTCAGGCAAGCATTTCTATGTAGGAGCATGGAAGAGCTTCAAAAATCATTCAGCCAATATGGACACCCTAATTGCTTTAGGAACAGGCACGGCTTGGTTGTATTCGATGGTTGTCGTGTTTGCACCTGACGCTGTTCCATTGATGGCACGGCATGTTTATTTTGAAGCTACCGCCATGATCATTGGCTTAATTGATTTAGGTTTAGCATTAGAAATCAAAGCCAGAGGTAAAACCTCTGAGGCCATTAAACGTCTTATCGGCTTGCAAGCCAAAACAGCAACCGTGGTTCGTGACAACAAAGAAGTTCAGATAGGTATTGAGCAGGTTTTATTTAACGATATTGTGAAGGTAAAACCGGGTGAAAAAATTCCCGTCGATGGCGTGGTATTGGAAGGACACACCTCTATTGATGAGTCCATGCTGACAGGCGAACCTATGCCTGCTGAAAAAGCTGAAGAAGATGAGGTTGTCGCAGGTACTTTGAACAAATCAGGCATGATTTTATTTAGAGCCACACGCGTTGGTAAAGACACGGCGCTTGCACAGATCATCAATATGGTGAAACGAGCACAAAATTCGAAACCGCCGATTGGCCGTTTGGCCGATGTTATTTCAGCTTTTTTCGTACCTGTCGTGATGATCACCTCTGTGTTAAGTGCGCTAGCATGGCTTAACTTTGGACCTGAGCCAGCCATTGCTTTTGCCATCGTTTCAGCAACTACTGTGCTTATTATTGCCTGCCCGTGTGCTTTAGGCTTGGCAACACCCATGTCTGTCATGGTGGGAGTAGGAAAAGCAGCAGAAGCCGGAGTGCTTATTCGCAACGGTGAGGCACTGCAAACCGCCTCTAAAATCACTGCCATGATTTTAGATAAAACGGGCACTATTACTGAAGGGGCACCTAAGGTAACCGATATTATTTTAGCAAAAGCTACTGACGAAAAAGACGTACTACAGCTTGCAGCAAGTTTAGAAAGCGGCTCAGAGCATCCTTTAGCGCAAGCGATTGTTGAAAGTGCGTTAGATCAGGATATTGAGTTACTAAAAATTGAAGCCTTTAACGCCATTACGGGTTTTGGTGTAGAAGCAAGCTGCAACAACAAAGCCCTGCTTTTCGGAAACGATAAACTAATGAAGTTAAAAGGCATAGACCTCACAGGCTTTGTTGAACAAGCACAGTCTTTAGCCAAAGAAGCCAAAACACCTATGTACTTTGCTGTAGATGGTGAACTTGCAGCAATCATTGCTGTTGCAGATCCTATCAAGTCAGACTCAATCTCTGCTATCAAACGGCTTCAGGCTAATGGTATACGCGTCATCATGTTAACGGGTGATAACAAGGAAACCGCTGCCGCCGTAGCTAAAAAAGTGGGTATTAGTGAGTTTCTTGCTGAAGTGCTGCCAGAAGATAAAGCCAACAAGGTGAAAGAGCTACAAGAAGGCGGCGAAATTGTTGGTATGACAGGAGATGGCATCAACGATGCTCCTGCGCTAGCGTTAGCCGATGTTGGCTTCGCCATAGGCACAGGGACTGATGTAGCTATCGAAAGTGCTGACATTACCCTAATGCGTGGTTCACTTCATGGCCTTGCTGATGCCATAGCGGTAAGCAAAGCTACTTTACGAAATATCAAACAAAACTTGTTTGGCGCGTTTGTCTATAACGTAGCCGGGATTCCTTTTGCTGCGGGGGTTCTATATCCCTTCTTTGGCATTCTGCTTAGCCCTGTAATTGCAGGTGCTGCAATGGCGTTTTCGTCATTGACTGTAGTGTCAAATGCAAATCGACTTCGCTTTTTTAAAGCAAAAGAGCATTAAGGAGAATCACAATGATGGTTATTAACTTATTAGGCTTAATGTTAATCGCGCTGATTGTTTGGTGGTTTTGGCTATATAAACCCAATAAAACAATCGTTCAAGGTAATGAAGTACTCATTGAAGTGAGGGATGGTGTGTATTCCCCATCCTCAATTCAGGTGTCTGCTAGCCAACCTGTCACTCTGAAGTTTATGCGCAAAGATCAATCCCCCTGCGCTGAAACAATGCTTATTCCTTCATTGGATATAAGCGAACAGCTTAAATTAAATGAAATTACTCAAATTACCCTATTGAACTTATCACCGGGAGAGCATGAGTTTCACTGTCAGATGCAAATGTATCGCGGTGTCTTAAAAGTCGTTTAGGAGGGCAATATGAAAAATCAACACCCTAATTTTTGGTCAACACCTACAGGCTGGGCTGCACTGGCACTTATTGCCGCAGTGACCTACTTCTTAGTGCTTGAGCATGGTCAACATATGCTGCAATTTCTTCCCTACTTGATTTTATTGCTATGCCCCTTGATGCACGTATTTATGCATGGCAGTCATGGTAAACATGGTCACGATCATTCACATGCGCCTGATGAAAAAAAGGAAGAGAGCTTTCAAGAACTCACGGATAAAAATGCAGCCTATCGCGATGGCTACATACAAGGGTTAGAAAAGGCACGTAAGGAATCACATAAAAAGGAGAGCAGTGATGAATGAAACATATGATTATGGCTTATGGTCAATGGTGATACTGAACTCAGCAATTTTTATCTTTTTTGCCTTTAGTTTTGTCAAACCAAAAACATCAACTGATTGGAGAAGTCTAAGCGCGTTCTCTGCCTTTATTGTTGCCCTATTTACTGAAATGTATGGCTTTCCTTTAACTATCTATTTTCTGTCGGGGTGGCTGACGGAGACCTATCCAGAAGTAAATTTCTTTGCGCATGAAAATGGGCATTTATTACATACTTTCTTTGGATTTCAAGGTGATGCCCATTGGGACCCATTTCATATAGTGAGTATGGTGTTAATTGTTGCAGGTTTCTTTATGTTGTCTTCAGCATGGAATGTATTGCATCACGCGCAAAAACATCATCAATTGGCTACAACTGGATGGTATGCAAGGTGTCGCCACCCACAGTATGTAGCTTTCATTCTAATCATGTTCGGCTTTTTATTGCAGTGGCCGACAATCCCAACACTTGCGATGTTTCCGATCTTAGTCGTTGTTTACGTCAAGCTAGCGAAACGCGAAGAAGCACAAGCGATTGCTGAGTTTGGTTCGGAGTACCACAGGTATATGGAATCGACACCAAGTTGGATCCCAAATTTTAATAAAAGTGTAGAAGGTAAAAATCATGAAAACGTTAACTAAATCAATTTTATTTATTAGTTCACTACTTATAACCACTAGCTCATTTGCCCAAAACAATGAGCATAAGCATGAAGGTGCGAACAAAGCTGATATGCATCAAGGCATGGCAATACCACATGAGAACATGGGAGAAATGCACAAAAAGATGATGGAAATGAAAAAGGAAGTCCATGCCATTAAAACTGAAAAAGATCCTGAAAAGCAACAGCAGATGATGGTTGAACATCACCGTTCAATGATGAAGATGATGCAATCCATGCACAAAAACATGGAAGAAATGCCAATGCATCAACAAATCAAGATGGCTGAACATCATTTAGAAATGATGGGGAACATGATGCCGCAGATGAACCGTAAAATGGAAGAAATGAAAGATAGCAATCAACAGCATTCACACAAACATTAGGAGAAAAATTATGAGCGATTTAAATCATAGAGTTGGCGTTAAAGAGCAAAATTTAGTTGTTCGAAACCTAAAGCTTAGCAATGTCACAGAAGAAAGCTGTGACGAGTTAGTAAAAGAAATAGATCAGCTTTTTGGTATAGATGAAGTTAGTTACAACATCAAAGAAGGTGAAATACACCTTGCCTATGATGCCGCAAACGTAAGTCTTGATGGGATTGAGGAGGTAATCCGTAAGTATGGCGCAGATGTTCATGATGATTGGTGGACACATACTAAAGAAAGTTACTATAAATTTGTTGATCAGAACATCAAAGATAACTCTGTTCATAAGCCTTGGAGTTGTCATCAAGCACCTTCGGGGGCTGGCCGGAAAAACAAATGAATTCATAAAAAAGTGTATAGATAATTAGTTAGTCAAATGAGGTAACAGTGATGAAAACACCCTATATAAAAGCTCTTTTATTGCTTACATTCGGTTTATATTTAGTGGGTTGTTCCAATACCACTTTTTATCATAAATACATGATGAGAGGTCAGGTAGTAGAAAGTTCTGATAATCGAACTCTAATCTGTATTGGTGCTAAGCATGGCGCAGAGGTTGGGCAAAAATACAGTGTTATTAGATTCCATGAAAGAATAGTATTGAGTGAAGGTGAAGATCCCTACACTATCGAAAAGGTAGGAACGGTACAAATTACTAAAATTGTGAATGATCATTTCGCAACTGTAAAGCTAGTGTCTGGTGACATTGCAGCGAAAGATATGGTGGAACTTGAAAACTAATAAAGTGGTGGCGAAAGCCACCACAAGAGCATAACAATAAAACTTAATGAAAAAACTTTAGTGTTATTTTGTACAACCTTTGAGATTGTTTGCTCAGTTCTGGTTATCTTGATGCCAGTACGACAGAAAAAATGTTACATATGAATTAGAAAGGTGTGGGCTGGCATCCTAGGTCTAATCTTAACAGTTAAGGGGCCGCCGAATAGAGCTATACCTTTACATCAGCAGCATAATCAATGCTCCCGCGATCATAAATAAGTTTTCAGATAGCGATACAAATCCAAGTGGCACACTGCTATCGCCGCCTACACAGGCACACTTTAACTGGCGTTTGTCGATGTAAACGGCTTTGAAAACTGAAATTGCTCCAACTGTGCCGATAAACAATGAAAATGGTGCCACTGCGAGAGGCTGTAGTTGGGCAACCATACCAATACCTGCATATGCTTCAATGAAGGGATAAATATAACCATATCTTATCCATCTCATCGCTAGTAAATCATAAGTAATAAACGAATTTGTGAAACTGTATAGGTCTTTCAGTTTTTGCACCGCTAAGAGCGTCATTGAAAAAGCTATAAATAGCATCAGTGTTCTGATGGAGATAAATGAGCCGGAAGCAAAATGTTGAGATGCGACAGCAAGAAGTGCAGCTATCGAGAAAATGGCTACAACGGGCGTGTAGGTTGTGCCAGTTTGACCTGCTTCATCTTTACCAAAATACTCTCTTAAGTCATCGTATCCTCCGACACGCTTTCCTTCAATAAAGGTTTGTGGCGTAGTTTTGACATCATGCTTAGCTTTGAAGTCATCAGCTTGTTGTCTTGACGTGAGCTTATGATCTTCTACATCATACCCTTGCCTCTCCAGCAAATCTTTCGACCTTAAACCATAGGGGCAGATATGTTCGTCAGTGACCATTCTGTACAGGGTAGCTGTCTTAGTCATCTTAGTCTCCTTTGTTCAGTGTGCCTTCAAACTTTGGGAGCGGTCGTTGCTCAGCCTGAGCTTGTGAGCTGACCTTTCCATTTTCAGAAATATCTTTAATCAGCCATTCCATTTCTTTTATTTCTTTTCGTTGGGCTTTAATAATACCATTTGCCAATTCACGCACGCGTACATCCTCCAAAGTTGAATGCTCACTAGTAAGAATAGCAATGGAGTGATGAGGAATCATCGCTTTCATGTAAGCAGTGTCAGAAATTGTGCTTTGAGAGCGAACAAGATAAAGACATATGGCAAACAGTATTGTCGCCAATAGAAAAATAGCCATGTTGAGCTTCTTGTTACTGTACATGCCAAGCATAAAGGCCAGCATGATCATTGCCATACCTGCTCCCATATACAACGCCATATAGATACGCGTTTCACTAAACCATATATGTGATACTGCGTAAGTGTTGAGATACATCATGACAAACATAGCAATGGTTGAGGTGATGATCATTGCAGCAAATCTTGAGTATTTCATAAGTAATCCTTACATTGATAGTGTAAATATTTCCCACTGTTAGCCTATTATTCTCTACATGTGGTCATGTTCTCGAAAAAGTGCAAGTAATGAGCCAGTATCAATAAGAGTATTTGTAATACGATTGACTCAATTTCAGCTTATATCTAAAGTTTAAGTTTTGAACTTATGATAGACACAGGCTAAATTGGCTTTAGTTAACAATCTAATGGGAGAACTCAAAGCACTACAAGCTGAGCTTCAACAAATGGCAAGCTCGTGTACAAGTGAAGCGTGTGAAATAATTAAGTCACTTTATAGTTAGAATTGTCATTCATTTTCTATCCGTAGTGTACGAATTTCTATTTTTTATTACGTTCATGTACGAAATTTATTTAATATACTTTCGTTCATTTAATTGTTAAGGTGTGCGAAAGTTACAGGTTTCGTATATATGAAAGTTGGTTTTGCAAGAGTTTCAACTAAAGAACAAGATTTAAATGTTCAACTGTCCAAGTTGGACGCTCAGGGCTGTGAAAAAATATTCCAAGGCAAACAGTCTGGTGCTTCGATTCGAAATGAAGAAAAGCTTTAGGAACTCATCGACTTTATCAGGGAAGGTGATGAAGTTATTGTTACTCGCCTCGACCGTTTGGGACGGTCGTTAAAATCTATTCTTGAGGCAATTGAAAGCATCCATAAGAAAGGTGCTTGTTTGAATATTATCGACGGCTCTCTCAATACCAAAAATGATAATCCGTTTGCCACTGCCATGATCAACCTATGTGGAGTATTTGTGACTGTGCATAATGATTGAGATTGATCTCATTTTAGACTGAAAGGTTTTAAAGGGATGCCGCCAATCTCTCTTTTTATGAAAGTATGATTTTTTAATCATAATATCTGAGACTCAATCAGTTATATTACGATAATTTGATGCTATTTGCTAACGGCAGCTCCTCCGACATTGCGGACATTAGCATCAATGAATACCTTATGACTTCACTTAGCCAAAAGCGGAAGTTAGCTTTTGAGTTATTAACGAAAATTCAGAGTGTAAAGCAGACGTTGAAGAGTCAATAATAAACTTCAATTTAAACACTCTAGTGCATTAACGGCTGCAACTAATTTTGTCGTTCTAGAATTGGCGGAATTTTGCTGTTCCATATGAGAAGTAAACACACCAGTCACCATTCAATAGTTTGGCAAAACCTTGTGTGACTCATACTTGTGATACCGCTGACATGAATTTGTCAGCATTTCTTCCGTTTTTATCTGTCCACATTTAGGACATGCAATAGTCGATTAATGTTCTATATTCTGCCCGTATGCCTCTAACAGAGTTAACTATCTAGTGACTTAATGATCCCGCATGCTTCAATAGTATTGTTCGAACCACAAGCACTAGCCATCTGTTGTAATTCAGCTTTAAGCGCCCTTAATTCTTTCATGCGTTTATTCACTAGTGCAAGTTGCTGATCAATTAATGCATTAACGCTAGAGCAGCTTTCTTCTGGCTTATTTTTTAATTCGATAAGACGTTTAATATCATTGAGTGATATATCTAGGCTGCGACAATGTTTTACGAACTCCAATTGTTTAAGTGCTTTACTATCATACAGCCTGAAATTACCTTCTGAACGGTTTGGATTTAACAGTAATCCTTCTCTTTCATAATATCTAATCGTTTGTATTGAACAGCCCGATTTTTTAGACAATTCGCCTATTTTCATCAATTTCCCCCAGACATTTGACTCTATAGTTACTATAGAGTCTATAGTATAAGTATGCAACGAAAAGGATATATAAAAAATGACTGAGAAATATTTAAACAATACGAATATCGTTAATTTTGAACACAAAGATATCCAATCCTTGATCGATCAACGTAGGTGGAAAAACTTGGATAACTTCAACAAAATTGGTGCCGCTTATCAGTTTGTAAAAGATGAGATTTTCTTTGGTTATAATGAAAGCGATGATATTGCAGCAAGCGATGTGCTAGCAGATGGTTATGGACAATGTAATACTAAGGGTAATCTGTTAATGGCACTATTGCGTGGACTAGGCATTCAATGCCGATTTCATGGGTTTACCATAGACCAGCAACTACAAAAAGGTGCTATCCCAAGCTATGTATTTTGGTTAGCACCTAAATACATCATTCATAGTTGGGTAGAAGTTTACTTTGAAGGGCGTTGGATAAACTTAGAGGGCTTTATATTGGATGAGCAATACTTAAGCTCTCTACAGGAGAAATTTGACCAAGTAAAAGATGATTTTTGTGGTTATGGTGTTGCAACAAAGTGCTTTTCATCACCAGATACAGATTGGCGTGGAGAAAATACCTATATTCAAAAAGAAGGTATTCATGATGACTTTGGGCTTTATGATTCCCCTGATGAGTTCTATCTCGAAAAAGGGACTAACTTGTCGGGGTTCAAACGCTGGATATATCAACGCTTGATACGTCACTTGATTAATATGAATGTATCAAAACTAAGAAATAGAAAAGTACTAGAGGTACAAAATGCACAACCATAATCATAGTCATCAACATGGTAAAGATGACCGTATTGGTTGGGCATTTTTCCTTAATGTGACATTCACTATTATCGAATTTATAGGTGGTTGGCTCACTAACAGTACGGCGATAATGGCAGATGCAGTTCATGATTTGGGTGATAGCCTGTCTATAGGGTTTGCTTGGTTATTGAGTCGTTTTTCAAATAAAGAAGCATCAGATAGGTTTAGTTATGGTTATCGTAGACTTACTCTCTTTGGCGCATTGATAAACAGTATTGTTTTAATCATTGGCTCAATTTGGATTTTATTTGAAGCAATTCCAAGGCTGTCCAATCCTGAAATGCCTGTAGTCGAGGGGATGTTAGGGCTAGCGATACTCGGCGTTGCCGTTAACGGATATGCGGTATTAAAATTAAAAGCGGGTGAAACATTAAATGAGAAAGTGCTGACATGGCACCTTCTTGAAGATGTACTTGGATGGGTTGCCGTTCTTATAGTCTCTATCGTACTGTTGTTCGCTGAACTGCCGATATTAGATCCCCTTTTATCAATAGGGTTCACGCTGTTCATCTTGTTTAATGTTTTCAAAAACCTGAAATCAACACTCGTTTTATTTCTTCAAGCTGCACCCGATAAAGAGACTCAAAAGCGTATTAAACTATCACTAATGGAATTTCCTGAAGTTAATGGTATCCACCACATGCACTTTTGGTCACTAGATGGTGAAAGTCACGTTTTAACAGCGCACCTTGAGCTGAGTGACAACTTTGACGTTAAAGAATTAATTAGGCTTAAACAAGAAGTTGCAGCTAAATTATCTTCCTATCATTTATCGCATACAACGATAGAGTTTGAGTTTTTAAATGAAAATTGTCGGGATGAAGCGCAGTAAGCTTTATCAATAAAATGTTGGGCATACAATATAAAAAGCAGCTTAATTAGGCATAACCTATTAATTAAGCTGCTTTTTGGGCTTTAAATTTCGTCAGATTACTGTTTGTTACTCTCAGAGCCATGCGCCCATTGATATAAAACAGGTAATACAAACAAAGTTAAAATGGTAGAAGATACAATACCGCCGATAACGACTGTTGCTAGTGGTCGTTGTACTTCTGCACCAATTCCAGTGTTTAGCGCCATTGGAATAAAACCTAAACTAGCAACCAGTGCCGTCATTAAAATAGGTCTTAAACGAATGATGGCACCTTCAATGATCGCTACGTAAAGGTCGCCTTTTTCATGCCAAAGATCTCGAATAAAAGCCAACATAACCAAGCCATTTAATACGGCGACACCTGACAATGCTATGAAGCCGACACCTGCCGAAATTGATAAGGGCATGTCTCTTAAATAAAGTGAAAATACGCCCCCAGTTAATGCTAAAGGCACGCCACTGAAAATGATTAATGCATCTTTTAATGAACCAAATGCGATAACCAAAATACCTAAGATTACAACTAATGTGATCGGTACAACTAAGCTTAATCTTTTACTCGCTGACTCTAGTTGTTCAAACGTTCCACCATAATCAAGCCAGTATCCTGCTGGGATTTCTCCTTCCTGATTAATTTTAGCTTTCACTTCTTTTACAAAGCCGCCTAAATCTCTGCCACGAACATTGACGGTAACCACAACTCTTCTTTTTCCGTTCTCACGGCTAATTTGAGCAGGTAAAGACTCTGATTTAAGCTCTGCAACTTCTTCAAGTGGCACATAGTTACCACCCTCAAGTGGAAGCGGCAGGTGCTTCAAGCTATCGATATCTGTTCTTGTTTGCTCTGGTAGGCGAACAACTAACTCAAATCGTCTGTCTCCTTCATAAATGATCCCCGCAGATTCTCCACCAATTGCAGTAGCAACCCAGTCTTGCAGTTCTGAAACGCTCAAACCGTATCGACCAAGCGCTTCTCGTTTAGGAATTACTGATAAAGATGGAACACCTGTGACCTGTTCCATTCGGGCATCAGCAGCACCGTCCACGGTTTTCACAATATTTAGAATATCTTTTGCGGTAAGTAATAATCGATCTAAGTCATCACCAAATATTTTGATGCCGACATCAGCTCTAACGCCAGAAATCAATTCATTGAAACGCATTTGAATAGGCTGAGTGAATTCATAGTTGTTGCCCGGAATGTTTTTCAGTACCTCTTCCATTTCTTCAACTAATTCACTCTTTGGCTTTGAAGGTTCGGCCCATTCTTTACGTGGTTTTAAAATAACAAAGATATCAGCAATACTCGGTGGCATTGGATCAGTTGCTACTTCTGATGTGCCGATGCGCGAGAATACTTTATCAACTTCAGGAAACGCTTTAATACGTTGCTCAAGTACTTCTTGCATTTCTACTGATTGCTCTAGGCCGGTAGAAGGTATTCTTAGCGCTTGGACTGTTATATCCCCTTCATTTAGCTGTGGAACAAATTCACTACCCAGCGTTGTTGCTAACCAAAGGCTATACCCCATTAACAGCGTTGAGAATGAAACAATAACCCAACGAAATTTCAACGCCATTTTTAACAATGGTTCATAAATAGACTTGGTTGAACGAATAACTACACTTTCTTTTTCGCTGATTTTACCTTTCATAAACACAGCTACAGCAGCAGGAACCAGTGTAACTGAAAGGATCATTGCGGAAATTAACGCCATAACGACAGTTGCCGCCATAGGGTGGAACATTTTCCCTTCAACGCCAGTTAGCGTGAAAATGGGGATGTAAACAACAGTGATAATTGCCACACCAAACAAGCTTGGACGTATCACTTCTGAAGTGGCTTCAAAAACGGTATTTAGGCGTTCTCTTAAGTCTTGCCTATGACCGTTGTGTTGGGCCTGTGCTAACCTACGGACAGAGTTTTCAACGATGATTACAGCCCCGTCCACTATCAAGCCAAAGTCCAATGCGCCGAGACTCATTAAATTGGCAGATACTCCTGCTTGCGCCATACCTGTGATTGTCATTAACATGGAAATAGGGATAACAGCAGCGGTAATGAGAGCTGCACGTAAATTTCCAAGTAGAATAAATAACACAACAATAACTAAAAGCGCACCTTCAACGAGGTTTTTGGTAACGGTTGCAATCGCTTTATCTACTAACGTTGTTCTGTCGTAAACAGGCTCTGCGGTAATGCCCTTTGGCAGAGATTTTTGTATTTCGCTGAGCTTATGTTCCACTTCTAAAGCAACGGTGCGAGAATTCTCACCAATCAGCATCATGGTTGTACCAAGCACTGTCTCAATGCCATTACGAGTAGCAGCCCCTGTTCTAAGTTCTTTGCCTATAGCAACATTGGCAACATCACTTATTTTTACAGGAATACCATCGTTCTTTTTGATGATGACATTGAGGATCTCATCTATTGTCGCTAGTTGCCCAATGGAGCGTACTAAAACTTGCTGTCCGTTTTGTTCGATATAACCTGCGCCACGGTTGTCATTGTTTTTACGTAATGCATCAGATATTTCTTCAAAGGTTACCTGATGAAAAAGTAATTTTTCGGGTTTAGGCGTTATGTGATATTGCTTGTTGTAGCCGCCGATACTGTTGACCTCAATGACGCCTTTAACTTGAGCCAATTGCGGTTTAATGATCCAGTCTTGTATTTCTCTTAAGGCAATAGCGGTATAAGGCTCTCCATTAGGCATTTTAGCGTCAGGAGAAGCTTGTACGGTATACATAAATATTTCGCCAAGCCCTGTCGAAATAGGACCCATTTCTGGCTCTAAGCCAGAGGGAATAACGCCTTTTATCGCAGCTAATCTTGCATTGATTAAGTTGCGAGCAAAATAAATATCGGTTCCCTCTTCAAAGATAACGGTTACTTGAGATAATCCATATCTTGACAGGGAGCGGGTGTGAGACAGCTTTGGCAATCCGGCTAAGGCGGTTTCTACAGGAAAGGTCACCCTTTGTTCCGCTTCCAAAGGTGAATAACCGGGGGCAGAAGTGTTTATTTGTACCTGCACGTTTGTTATATCTGGAACAGCATCAATGGGAAGTTTTTGATAACTCCACATGCCAACGCCGATGATTACCATCAGCAAGCTTAATACTAAGTAGCGTCTATTTATTGCAAGACGCAAAATTGATTCAATCATATTGCGTCTCCTAATCGTCGTCTTCTACTTCAGATTTCAAAATATCCGCTTTTATCAGATAACTGTTTTTGTTTACATATTCAGCGTCTTTACTGAGGCCATCAATGACCTCGATATAGTTTTTGTCTGAACGTCCGAGCACAAGTGGCGCAAACTCGTACTCTTCATCTTCTTTAACAAATACACCTAATTGTCCCCCCAGTTCTTGGATAGCAACTTTCTCAACGGCTAAATCCACCTTGAATTGATTTATTTTGACGTTGCCTTTTAATAATTGACCTGACGTTAGCTTTAACTCAGTGTTGTTTAAACGTACACGTGCTAAAACATAAGACTGATCTTTAGCTGGAATTATATTGGTGATGGTTGAGTTGAATGCCTGTTCACCATGCTCAATATCAACAGGTTGACCGACTTTAATTTGATTATATTGGCTGGTAAACACCTTAAATTCAGCCCACAAGGTGTCAAAATTGACGATTTCAAACAAGCTAGTGTTTTGCGTGATACCGCCAATATTTCCATTTCGCTGTAAAACAGTCCCAGAAACAGGCGATGTTATTTTATAAGTATTTAAGCTCTCATTAGATTCAATAACGGCTAATAGATCGCCTTTTTTTACCGTATCACCAACAGTGGAGTTTATTGTCTTTATAACGCCGTTATATCTAGCGCCAACTTGAAATAATTGTTCAGCGCCTATCGTCGTAGAGCCGTATACAGGGATAGTTTGGTTCAACGTTTTTGAAGCTAAATAGGCTGTTTCAACACCAACCTTTTTTGCCATGTTATTGTCGATTTTGCTTATGCCTTCTTCGCCTTCATGTTCATCTTCACTAGCGAAAACACTTTGAATGGGTGACAAATACCCAATAAAAATCAATAGTGCGAGTAAATAGTTTTTCATTTTTAATTCCTAAACGATTCAGTTAATAACTGAATCAATAAATTGTTATTAAGCTTAAAGTGATGCTTTTTTTAGAGTGACAGCGCTTCGTTTGTTAGTTTTTCTATCTCTGCGCCATAAATTAGGGCAGCAGATGCCGCATCAATGAGGGTTCGCCGAGCATTTAACAGCTCTTGTCTAGCCGATACATAATCAAGATATCCATATCGACCTTTTTGATAGGCGTCTTGAGTATCTTCCAGTGCATCTTCAAGCATTGGGATAACCGACTGCTTTAATGAATTAGCTGTTAATATGGCTTGTTTTCTATTGGAGTATGCTCGTAGTAAGTGATTTCTAAACCTCAACTTAGTCGCCTCTTTCTCTATGGCAACTTGGTCACGCTCTGCTAGCGCACTAGCGATTGCACCAGAATTTCGCTTTTCAGCAAACAAAGGTAAGCTAAAGCCAGCGACCAGTGCCGTATCATTGGCTTCTTGAGAGCGCCTAACACCAACAGACCATTTGATATTGGCCGTTGACTCTGTTTTAGCTAACTGTATTTCAGCCTCTTTTAGTCGCTGTTCACTTGCATAGATTTGAATAGCAGGGTTCTTCTCTAACTTCGCAAAAAGGCTGTTAAAGTCACTATCATTGCCAAACTGAAAAAGATCCCCTTGTACTTCAGAGAAGGTTACAGAGTTTTCCCCCCAGTAGGCTGCTAATGAGAGCTTCAAATATTCCAAGCGCTTTTGTTCAGATTGAAGGGTGAGGTTAGCCTGAGCAATAACTGCTTTTGAGCGTTTCACTTCAGCCTCAGGAGTAGCACCTGCGCGGTTACGCTGAGATACAATCTCTAACGTTTCTTGTGCTAAGCTCAAAGCATTTTCTGCCAATATAACTCTTTGTTGGGCTGCAAGTACTTCCACGTACTTCTCAGTGACTTGAGCCATTAAATTAAGCGCAGAGACTTCTTTCTCAGCATTGAGTAGTGCTCTTGATTTTGAAACAAGTCCAATCCGCGCTGAGCGTTTATCTCCCATTTCGATAACCGAAGATAGAGCGACTGTTAATTCAGCACTGTCGAATGCATTAAATTCACCTGAGCCTGCAAAGTTCTCAGCTTCAACTTCTAGTTCATAAGCAGGATTTAAACTTGCTGTTTGTTCTTGTCCTGTTAATGCGGTTTGTTTGAAATCAAATATTTTGAGTTCAGGATTTTGTTTAAGCGTCCACTGAATTGCCTCTTGAAGATTTAACTGCTTTTCAAAGGCATAAACATTAAATGTAAAAAGTGACAACGCGAGAAACGCGATATATTTAAGCCGAGGTGTTACACACCTCAAAATTGCTATCTTGCGATGCACACAGGTATTAAGTGCCATGTATACTTTCCTATAAATTTATATGTTTTTTTCGGTCATTAACATTTGACCTTTCATAATTTTCTATAAAATTTAGGCGTATTTAGGTGGGCGGAATGGCACCGAGATATAGCCTTTTAGCTCAGGAGAAACTAAGGCGTAGGTAAGGAAATATTCTATTGCTTGGAAAATGTTACAGGAAGAATCAGCATTTAAAAATAAGTGACAACAGCAACAAAAATTACAATTATCAATTGAAGAGTTGCTATTATTCACCTCAAGCATATTGGAGTCTTCTGGAGCTTTTAGCGGGGTAATAGACTTAGTTAGTGATGAACTAAAAGAACTTTCACTTAAGTTTATTTCAAGCTCTTCTAGCGAAAAAAACACAGACTGCACCGCGATTAAAATCATTATCACGTATGATATATTTGATTTGATATACGATGAGTGCATTATTTTCATTTCTCTGCTTAATACTTTAGCTGTAAGATGCGGCGAGCACCGTTTAAAACGACAAGAGCAATTATCAAACCAATCACTAAATCTGGATAACGACTGCTTGTTGCTGTAACTAATAAGCCAGCTAAAATTACACCAACGTTTGCGATAACGTCATTTGCGGAAAAAATCCAACTCGCTTTCATATGAGCGCCGTCTTCTTTGTTGCCAAATATCAAAAACAGACAAGCAACGTTAGCGATTAGTGCTATTCCACCAAATATCATCATTAAAGAAGAGATCGGTTCACTACCGTAAACAAAGCGTCTTACGACTTCGCTCAAAGCACCTAGCGCTAGAATAACTTGAAGCACACCAGATATATGTGCTGCTCTAAGTTTCATGCTAATACTTTTACCTACGGCATAAATAGCTAAACCATACACAGCAGCATCAGCAAACATATCTAATGAGTCTGCAATTAGGCCAGCAGACTGTGCAATAATCCCAGCAATTACTTCTATAAAAAACATGACTCCATTAATGGCTAACAACCATTTTAGGGTTGATGCTTCTTTCATCTCATTTTTTTGGGCTAAGTCTTTTGCTTTTGCAGCTTCTGTACTGCAACTTTGTTTAGTTGACTCTAACTCTGCACCGAGTTTAAGTTGTTGTAACTTTTTTGTTATCTCATCTAAATTTTCATCATGAAAAACTTTGACTAAGCGATTAGGAATATCAAACTGCAATCCAACTGAAGGCTGAATTGAGTCAAGTGCTAATCTGATCAATCTCTCTTCTGAAGGACAGTCCATTTGAGGCACTTTATATGTACTGACAAACGCGCCACTATAGTTATCTAATTGTGTATCAATTTTTACGTCTTCGTTGGTAGGAGATGATTGACACTGACCACTACATTTTTCTGACATATTTAACATTCCGAAACAATATTAAAATAAGTATAAAATCTATAGTGGCTATAGAGTCAAATAAAAAGTTATTTAATTTGAAAAGATTGGGAAGTAACTCAAATAGCTATTCCAAGAAAATAATTGTTGGGGGGTAGTGACAGCAAACACTGCTAACATTATTTGGACTGCCCGTTTTATACCGATGTTTATCAAAGATAAAAAATAGAAGAGCTATCTAGATAGAATAAATTAACCGATGATCCTAATTCCACATTAAAGTCGCGTTGGTGTGTTACTAATTGTACAGAGGATCTAAAACAAGATTTAAATTTAAAAGTAAGAGCAACGACTATATTGTTGGAACACTTGTCATGAGATACGCTAAGCCTAATGTCCGGTTTCGTATCAAAGTGAATTTTAGCTGAAGTAATTTTGTACCATCGTTTACGACTGCTTCAGGCTCAAATCTGACGAAGATTTCCTAGTACTCACCCAATCTGGCTTGATGAGAAATAATCTCAAACATTATGCGTAGCCACATATTCGCTCAACTTGAGCGGGATCTTATAAAAGCCAGAACCACAGAAGGTCGTGAAGAGGCTAAAGCTAAAGGCAAACACATGGGCAGATTGCCTGCTTTATCAGACAAACAAGCGAAAGAATTATATAAAGATAAATTAAATGGTGAATCGATCTCTGCATTAGCGAAGAAATATTCTGTTAGCCGCCCCACGGTTCACCGAATTATTGAAAGAATGGAACAAAAGAAATAATAAATAAAAGGAGACGTTATGTGGTCTGATAAAGAATCAAAAATTGATTTCTTAAATTTTAATGAAACGGCTGAGTCAATAAAAGATCTTATAACAGAAAAGGAGTTAATGCCTATTAGTATAGGCGTTTTTGGTGATTGGGGCGCTGGAAAATCGACGATTCTTGAACTTACTAAGGCTTCTCTGGAAAGTGATGAACAAGAATATATCCAAGTACATTTCGATGCATGGACTTTCCAAGGGTATGATGACGCTAAAGCGGCGTTACTAGAAACAATTGCATCTACTTTAGTTAAAAAAGCAGCAGACGATAAAAATCTCAGTGCAAAAGCAAAAGAGTTTGCTGGACGAATAGATAAGATCAGACTGATGGGATTGCTAATGGATGGTGGTGCAGCATTAGCTGGTATACCAACTATGGGTGGTATACAGAAGATCATGGGACTATTCAGTGGTGGTGACGATGGTGAACTGGATGTTGATGATGTAAAAGGTGCTGTCGATGGCGCTAAGGATGTCGCGAAGAAAAACAAAGGTTTGATCAAAGATAATAAATCATTTTCACCTCCTAAAGAAATTAAAGAATTCCGAAAAGCATATTCTGATCTGTTAAAGGAGTTTGATAAGCCACTTATTGTCTATGTCGATAATTTAGATCGCTGCTCTCCATTTAATGCTATTTCGACCCTTGAGGCGATCAGGTTATTTCTATTTTTACCCAATACTGCATTTGTTATTGCCGCCGATGAGGACATGATCCGCTTGGCAGTGCCTGAGTATCACAAAGGTGCATCTCAACGACATCAAACTGATTATTTAGACAAGCTTATTCAAATTCCTGTGCATGTACCAAGACCCGGCGTTCTGGAGATAAGGGCATATTTAATGATGCTTACTGCTCAAGATCACGGCGTTACCGATGCGCAATTAGAAACGATAAGATGTGCCCTTGAAGAGTCATTAAGGCTGTCGTGGAAACAACCACAAATTACCGTTGACGAGCTACTTCAAGATCACGAGATTGAAAAGCATTCCGAACTCAGAAGTAAATTTGTGGTTGCTGAACAGTTAGCTCCACTATTAGCTGAATCCACAAACATTAACGGCAACCCTCGCATAGTTAAGCGATTACTCAATCAGGTTAAGATGAGAAAGAAAACCGCTCATCGCAGAGGAATGCAGCTTGATGAAAAAACTATCACTAAGCTGGTAATTTTTGAGAGGTGCTTAGGCACTCAGGCTACCAACAAGCTTTATGAATTAATTGATAAGGAAAACGGATATCCAAAAGTATTAGCGGATCTTGAAAATTCAGAAGTCGAATTTGACGAAATTAATTTACCTGAAGAGTGGAAACTCGACCTAGCTTTTATTGATAAATGGTCGAAATTACCTCCCATGTTCACTGAAATGGATTTGACACCAGCGGCATATCTGAGCAGAGAAAGCATTCCAATGGGGGCTGTTAATTCGGTAATGTCTGGAGCCGCTCAAAAACTCGTAGAAGAATTAATGAAGCAAAAGGTAAGGGTCAGTGGCGTTAACTCTACTGCGATTACCACAACTCCGAAGGAAGAATACATGTCAGTCATGGATGGTTTGATTGAAAACTTTAAGTTGATTGGTGATTGGACCGAAAGACCAACAGGCATTTATGGGGCTGTGTTACTTGCCAAGCAGGATGATAAATGTAGCTTAAGTCTTCTTACATTTTTAAAAAGCTTGCCCCGCCAAAGATGGCTTAATCCAATTTTAAAAGAACTAGAGGGAACTAAGTAATATGGGTACGTCCGCATCGTCAACAGGACCAAATAATAAGAGTCCACTTATTCCATCTTGGGCAGAGCAAGGAGATCCTGTCACAATAGAACCTGCATCAGGTACTGATGGGGATGAGCAAGCTGGCTCTGATAATAATCAAGCTGATGATCAGAATGACAATAGCAATGATATTGACAATGACAAGGTTCAACAAGAAATCGGTGGTTCACCTACAGCAACACCGCCTCCAAATAGGTTTGCCAGTGCCAGAAGAGCATTTGGTAAATATGCGCAAACAGGTGGCTCAACCTCAGATCTAAGGCGTTCATTAAAAAGTTACTCTAGAAAAGGCTCTGGCGGAGGTAAAAGCACAAGCAGGAGACTATCAAGCGGCATAACTGCTGGTTCTGGATTGCTTGGTGTCATGCGTGGCGACACCGTAACGGTTAATAATCAAAGCTTATCATTAGGTGATCTAACTGGGCTATCGACTGATCAAGCAATCGACAAAATTGCTAGCCATTTAGCGCCTGATAATGCCGATTCGGATGCTGTAAGAGTTGCGTTGGATTACGCACTAGAAGAAGCACTCCCCGATACAGAAGAATTTGACCCAAACAGTTTTACTGACGAAGTTATCCAAGAAGCCATAGGCTGTTATTTAACAGACCTTATTTTTCAGGATGTGGTTGAAGGCATGGGCAGAGCTTGGTTTCATGTTGAGCCAGCAAGCAAGCATCATCAAATGGAAGTTGAATTAAGGGAACTAATAAAAGTGATTACACAAGAGCAGTTAGACAAAGTAACTAATGGCAACCCCAGTACTATTAGCAAAGAAAATATTACTAAAATTCAAGCCGATGCTATTGCTATGACGGTTGATGAATGGGAGAGCTTTAATGACTAATTTTTACTTTAACCATGACCCTGCTAACTTGCCTGACTTTTCTGATGATTGTCATCCTGTCCAAATGTTTCATACGCATCAAAATGACATCACTAAGCACAGCTTGGTGTCAAAACAACTACTACAAACAGTTCGTGATTTAGGATTGAATGTAGATGCTGATTCAATAGATCTGATAACAATTGCTACCGCCGTTACCGCTGCTGATACATTTGAATTAAGGGATAATGCAGAAAATGCATGGGCTAGAAAAATGCATTTGCATGTTCCTGTAACTGATGAGGATATGTGGAATTTTGTAGAACCTGAACTGAGTTCTTTGCTCAACTTTCTTACAGGCGATCAATGGCTGTTTACTTTTGAAAAAACAACTATGCCGATGCCGACTCCTAAAACAAGTGAGCAAGCGAAAGCAAAAGCAAAATCATTAATTGGACTCAACTCTGTTTGCCTTTTTTCTGGTGGTCTTGATAGCGCAGTTGGTGCAATTGATATTTTGAACGGAGAATCAGATTTAAAGCCTCTCTTGGTTAGTCACGCTTATCGTGGTGATGGCGCTAAGCAAGAAGACATTAAGCAATTATTATCCCCGCCATTCGGCGAATTGTCCTATTCAATGTCTCCCCATATTATTAAGCACTTAGAAGGTAAAACTGACATTAGTATGAGGGGAAGAAGCTTTAACTTCCTAGCTATGGCGGTACTTGGTATATCAGCCTTAAGAAATGCTAATTGCGATAGCAGTATTGAAACTATTGTCGTCCCAGAGAATGGCTATATTTCTATAAATCCGCCGCTTACCAGAAGACGGATTGGTAGCCATAGCACTAGAACTACTCATCCTAATTTTCTAAGCAGGCTTGAATCTTTGCTTAGAGACACTGGGTTTCATGTCAAATTTGTAAACCCCTATCAATTCAAAACTAAAGGTGAAATGTTAGCGGAATGTGTTGATCAAGACGCAATTAGAAAAGCAGTTCCCCTAAGTGTTTCATGCAGTCATTGGCACAGAGAACATAAACAGTGTGGGCATTGTGTACCTTGCCTTATTCGAAGAGCGTCAGTTTTTCATGCTGGTTTTACACAAGATGCGCCATACAAGACAAAGCGGTTGAGAGATCTTATCAAAGAAAAAGATACTCGCGATGATCTCCAAGCGGTTCAAACTGCCATTATTAGATTGAAACAATCCGATAACTATCGTTCTTGGCTTCGAAGTTCAGGGCCAATACCACAAGAAAAAGATATACGAGAAAAATTAGAATCAACTATTAAGCGAGGATTGGCAGAGGTTGAATTATTTCTCCAAGCGGATAAATCGTCATGATGGATCTTCATTGCCACGTTGATTTATATCCAGATCATCAAGAGGTATTGAACGACATAAAAAGCAGTAATTATTACGTGCTATCAGTAACTACGGTGCCTTCAGCTTTTGAAGGTACTGTCCAGTTAACAAGTGGCATAAAACACTGTAAGACGGCCTTGGGGCTTCACCCTCAACTTGCTCATCTAAGAAAAAATGAATTAGCACTATTCGATAAGCTAGTTGATAGAACTAGATATATTGGAGAAATTGGACTGGATGGCTCAAAAGGTTACGCTGATTACTTTGATGATCAATTAGAGGTTTTCACGCATATTCTAAAAAAATGTGAAGGCTTTGATGACAAAATACTAACTATCCATAGTCTTAACGCGACTGGTGAAGTTCTTGAACAACTTAAGTTACATCCCAATGCTGGTACTTCTATTCTTCATTGGTTTTTAGGTACTAAGAAGCAAGTTCTAGAAGCCGTCGAGCTAGGCTGTTTCTTCTCTATTGGGCCAGCCATGCTAACTTCAGCCAGAGCTAAAAAAGTAATATCGTGGATACCTCAAGATAGAGTTCTACTCGAAACTGATGGACCTTTCGCCAAAGTGGCGGGGAATATTCTGTTTCCTTCAAGTGTTGGCACTGTTACTGAATATCTGGCTGAAATTTGGTGTAAAAATAAGGCTTTGATAATAGAAAAATTGTCAGTAAATCTTAGGTGTTTAACATCAGTCAAGTAACTAATTATACGTCACGTAATCTTATAACAATTTTATTCAGGTTTAATCGGTTTGTTTGAAGTATTTGTATTAGCTATAGCACTCAGTATGGACGCGTTTGCAGTATCCATAGGCTTAGGTTCTAAAAAAGTAGTAAATGCTGAAAAGCTCTTTATTAAAGCCGCTGCTTATTTTGGTTTTTTCCAAGGCTTTATGCCTCTTTTAGGCTATTACAGCGGTAAAGGTTTATCATCTTGGATTGAAGATTATGCACCTTGGATAGCTTTTATTTTGCTAGTATTTATCGGTGGCAAAATGATTTATGAGTCCCAATCTGAAGGAATTGAAGAAGATATTGCTAATGTTACTCATCGTGTGCTATTTGTTCTTGCTATTGCCACCAGTATTGATGCAATGGCGGCAGGTTATGCAATCACATTGCTTGAGGTAGATATAGCCGTAGCTTGCTTGATAATAGGCGTCACGACGTTTGCCTTTAGCTGGATTGGTGTGAATATCGGCGAAAGAAGTGGCGTATGGCTGGAATCTAAAGCTGAACTATTTGGTGGTTTAGTGTTAATCGCAATCGCATTTAAGATATTACTTGGTTGACACAGAACCACCGAATACTAGGCTACTTACCTGAGCAACATGCATTGCCTTCTTGAATAGGAGGACACTTAACTGTTCCATAAGAGCAATAAACGCAACAATCACCTTTTAACGGTTTAAGTAGTGCTTTACAGCTTTCGCATTCGTAATACCATTGGCAAGCGTTTGTAGGCATGGTTTCAACTTTGCTAAATCCACATTCAGGGCAAGTGATTTTAGATTCTAGTTCTATACCTTGCATACTGGTTCCTTAATGGGCTTAACAATATCTAAAATAGACATTACGACCATCCAAATGATCCCAAAGTAAAATAAGTAAGTGCTCCAGTCGTATTGCCATAAAGGATAAAGGGTCAGCAATACTGCAATTGGGCCAATGACACTTAAAACGCCTCTCAATGAATCTCGATGTTGATACCAATTATAGAAATTAACTAACAACGCTAGTGAAGCAAATAATGGCAATAAGGTGTTCACCGCTATCCCTTCAAAATGTGAAAGAAAACCTAACCCAAGAGCAGATGCCAATGAGCCGAGTGCAGGAAAACATGCTGTGCAGCTAAGGGCGGCTAGCCAAACGCCACCAGAACCTACTTTATCTAGAATTTTATTGATCATAACTATCTACCTCAATTTTTAAGGTAGTATAAACTCCGTACATAAGTACGGGGTCAATAGCTATTTAAGTGAATTTATTACCGGGCAGGATTGAGGGTCTTGATTGGCCTTGCAAGAATCTGTCATATCTTGAATTACTTTCTCTAATCGCTGTAAATCAGCAATTTTATTACGAATGAGATTAAGTTTTTGCAACCCCATCGACTCAATATCAGCGCAACTGTCACTTAGTGACATAAGCGATTCAATTTCTTTCAGCGTAAACCCTAATGCTTTAGCTTTCAGAATAAATTTGAGTTGACTGGTAAGGGCATCGCCATACATTCTGTAACCAGACTCTGGTTTTAAAGGTTGCTCTATCAGACCTTGGCGCTCATAGAAACGGATTGTTTCAACATTGATATCTAAATCTTTTGCCAGTTTTCCAATGGTTCTCATAAACATACTCTTTAGAAGCAGAAATATCATTATACAATTAATGCGGATTGCCTAAACTCAATTTTATTGCATGAACGGGGTCGCTAAGCGTCCTCTTTGTAGAATTAAGTTCACATATCCAGATCACTCTGACCGTCTCTTGTTCGCTCTTGCTGCCTGTCAGGTGAAGTCTAAGCCTAATCAACAAAACTGTAAGTTGAGATATGAGCTACTACATCTAATCTATTGTTTCGTTGAAACTAATTCAATAATTTCACCAGTAGACGTATCCACTCTTATTTCTGTATGTTGCCCTGAATGCTGAAGTTGATTTTGTAAATCGGCATTAATCAGTTTGAGCTTATCTATTTCTGCGTACATTTCACTCAACAACACTAATAACTTTGTATCTTTATTATCGATTTCCTTAGTGCCGATATTATTTTTTTGCTTTTCTTTAGCAAGCTTGCTTTTTAGTTCGGCTACCTTTGTTCTGAGTTGTTTTATTAAATTATCTTTATTTTTTTCTTCCCAAGTTAATTGAGCTTTTTCAATACTTTCTCGTAACTTTACCCATTTTTCTTCTTCTTTAGATAGATTCGCAATATTTCTTTTAGCTCTCGTTGCTACTGCATTTTTGGTTATCTTGCTGCCATCAGATTTCATCTCTTCAAAAGCACGTTTTATATCATCATATGCGCTACTCATGCTTGTTCTCCTTGGTTTGTATGCGCTTTGCCTTCATCTAATACATAGTCAGCTGCTGCTATATTATTTTTCCAGTGAATAGCAAATAGCTCGTAATCTTCTTGCTCTTCTGTGGTTGATGCTGCATATGCCTCTAGTTTCTGGGTCGCATCTTTTTTTATCACTTGCCAATTGACCTTGTGGCGTTTGGTAATGATTTTACTACCACAATACACACAGCCACTAGGGATTCCTGCTCCTTTTATCTTGCAAGCTTCTCCCGCAGTGCAGTACCCCGTAGGCAAGCCACGTATGTTTTTAATATTTTTGACGAGAAATTTTTTCAGTTCTTCAATTGAACTGAAATGGATCTGCTTAATCACAGTCGAATCTTTACTTTGACTATCAGTAATACCTATTATCAGATCTTTAGATGTTTTATTAATTTGCTCACCAGCACCACCTTTAAGTGATTGTGACTCGGCTTCATCTATTAACTCTTCTGCAACACGGTCAATTAAAATCTCATTAAACTCTTCAGTAGTTTTAATTAAAGTTGTTGAGGCCAAAAATGCTCTTCGAGTATAAACAAACGTCATTAGGCTGGTTAAATGTTTAAATTGATATCTAATATCATCAAGCTCACCTAATTTATTGGCAATGACAAAGTAGGCCAACGTATGTCGAAACATGTGAGCGGTTAATCTAAACGTATCGCCTTCTTCGTATGGGACACCTCTATTCTCTCCTCTAACTTCTTTGTAGTTAGATTCAAGGCGTTCAAGCTCTGCTATATCATCATCGTCTAGAGTTAAGTCAAAAAGCTCAATGTTTTCACTGTTTTTAACCTCAAATTTTGTGAATCGCCCAGCATCGCTAAAACTAACACTACAGCTACTATGTGAAACCCCGAAAAGACGGTTTCTTTCTAACCCTTCTTTCAAGTTGTGTGCTTGACTACTTGTTATATTGGCTCTGCATGAAGAAAGTACAGCTTTTGCCCTTTCTTGCATACCGAACACATATTTTTCGTAAATACCAACACACTCATGTACTTCAGCGTTTGAAAACCATTCCATCTCAACCTTACTGTTGTCGGTTTTGGTCATGATTGCCGTAATGTAATAAATATCATCTTTGTAATTGGCACAGCCAACCTTGCATGTAAGTACTTCGTTATATCTCATGCCTGTATAGGCCAAGATATTAATGTATGTGGCTAATTTTAAATCTTCTAATTCTTCGGATAATTGAATGAATTCCACTTCATCGGGTAAGTTTCTTACATGTTTTGCTATTAGCTCACCTGTACTAATTTTGGGCGGTGGTTCAACGGAGCCTTCATTTAAACTATCTATTAAGCGTGCATTTAATTCTAGCCATCGTTCTATCTTATCCTTAGAGTTTTCAACTATTTTTTCTGCAAACTTCAGAATTTTTTTCATTACTTTAGTAGGAATGACAGGGTGCGAATAAGTGACTGGTCTCGGATGGTGTAACTCGTTTAGTTGGTTAAGTACATCAATAAAAACACTACACACCTTAGGGCCAAAAAGACGAAAGCTGCGCTGCACGTCAAATAGTTTAGTAAATGAGTGTGATTGTCTGTAAATAGCTATTTTCCTGACTTCATATAAATAGTCTTTTATGAGATTCCTAATAACTAAGTCAGATTTGAACTCCAACTCATGAAATGAGTGATAACCTCTTTGTCTTAAGAAGGCTGCAAATAAATTTAGATACGTTACATCATTTTGAAGTGTAGAGATTTTTAGAGGTTTACCGCCTACAACATCACCATGTGTGAGTTTAATTAGTGAATAAATTCGAATTTGATATGCTAATTCATCAACACCTTTAAAATTCACATTTCTTTGCGTTTCTTCATAGCTTATCCAAGTGTCATCGCCAAAGTGAATAGTGCCATGTTTAGCAATATTCAATGCTCTGTTTTCCCACAAAGCAATCGAATTAAAAGCGCTAGTATCATCAACTTTAAAATCTTCTAACACCTGAACCAAAGGTTTTATAGTGATTTGACCTGTATGTGTTTTTACAACAGCGATATCAAGTAGTTTTGTTTTAGTTATCTCTTTGGTCATAGCAAACCTGTGTTTTTCCAATGAGGATGAATACCCTCTGTTCTCAATAGTTCTTTTCCATCAGTCACAGCTTGAGCATTAAGCTTGGCAATATCAGCTAATATTTCGTTAACCCTATTTTTCAACTGCTCTATGTTTTCCAGTTGCTCTGTTATAGAGTCAAATGTTGCGGCTGAGTTTTCCATATCAGCAACAACAAAATCCCGGTATGACAAAAGTTTCCAAACATGCAATGCGTCAGCAACACAGCGATAGAACGGACACCACAAGCATGCGTTAAAGTCGGCACATGCATGCTCGTTTGTATCTCGCTGGTCTAATAATTTCCTGTTTTGTGATTCGAATGCCACTACTGCGGATTTATCTTTTGAGTTAATGCATGTGCCATTCGGGACTTTTTTACCGTCTTCTGGTGGAGTCTGCAAAATGATTACTTTGTCGGTAACATCGCGAACAAAATAGTCTGCCATTGTTTTTGTCGCTCTGTTGATTGTCATTGCAACATCTTTGTTATCTTGCATTAAATAATGACGCAAGAACGTTTCATAAGAGTGCTTGCCAGCTTTTTGATACCACTTAAATTCTTTGGCAACTTTTCGGTAAATGTAGTTAAGCCCTGATTTTCTGATCTTTTGCGAATTAAATACGATATCACACCCAAGCTCAGTCAATATCCTATCTATAGTGGTCTTGAAACGTGATGCTGTTAATAATTGAATCTTTACTTCTCCAATACTATTTACTTTGGGAAAAACAAAAATTCTTTTTGATAGGTTCTCAATAGAAGGGCGGTAAATAGACGTAAGTTTAGTCGCAGCCTTAATATCAAATATTACTGGTTCGACAACGTCGCCGTATAAGACGCCTTCTTTTTCTAGATCTTCGGCTTTAATTTCAAATTTATGCCATTGTGTTTGATAATTAGCTCGGCGTTTAAATAAACGAAGAGCAGGAGTTTTACTTGAATGTAATGGCGTGTTAAAGAAAAATAAGTCGTCAGTATCAAGCTCTAGCGTAGGAGTTGAATTCCAACCAGTTTTCAATATGACTTTTGCTGCATAAAGTGTAACTTTGTCTTTAATTGTGAGTAAGGTCTCAGAAAGCCCTTTTTCTATGTAATATGCTAATTCTACTACTTCTCTATATGAGTAGAGCTTATCTTGATTCTGAGAGAGTTGCTCTTGATGTTGTGCAGTTAATTCGGTGTTGACCGGAAAGCTTTTAATAGTATCTAGACCATAAAACGATAGTAATTTGTCGATAGCGCTCTGATATTGATTACCAACAAAAACCGACAAATCGCCTTGTTTTGATTTTAGTTGAATTGCCTCTCTTATAGCCTTTAGTATCTCACAGTTATTTTCAACAAAAGCATGAACCCCATGATTGGCAATAAGCTTCATTTGTTCATCTGTTAATGATGATGCATTTTCTTTCAATGCTCTAGCCATACTACCTATGTAACCTTTGAGAGTGACGATGCCTATGCTCTCGCCATCAATTCGCTTTGTAAAAACTTTATGGTATTCGACTAGGTTTTGATAAAATTTATAGGCATTGTCATATACCCACTCATGCTTCTGCCATTCGGTAGTGTCACTTTCTTTAAGGTAATAGCCCAATGAGTAGGGTAATAAACTTTCCTTTGCGATTTTTTCACCCGTAACAAAGTGGTAAAGGTCCAATGCAGCGTTTAGTAGCAGTAAAAACTGCTGGTTATTTTGAGTTTCTTCTTGGTAATGCTTATAAAGGTATTTAAATCCCTGAAGGCCATTTTCTGCAAACCCTTGAATTCCACGCTCACTAAGCAGCTTAATTATTGGTGATGCTACGCTACCAGCACTATTCAACCACCTTGGAAATGATAAAGTTGAGGATCTAACTCTTGTTGTATTAGCTTCCGAAGCGCTTGCTATCTGATTTTTCAAAAAAGCATCAACTTCATTGCCAAATTTGGATGATATGCTTTGTGCATACCCTATCACTTCGGCTTCAGTTTTAAATTGATTGACTCTAGCTTTACCCCACACATCGGGTAGTATAAATTTTAAAAAAGTACGGAAGTTGTGATTGCATATAAATGATGAAACGAATTCCCTATCCTTTAATGTTGCCAATAATGGCAGTTTGACGCGTTCAGTATTCTTAAAAGTATCATGTAGACAAATATTTATAATAGCAGTCGCAGTTTTGAGGATGTTGTCTCTAATAGAAGAATCTTTGAGGCTTAATTCTGGAAGGACGAGATAGTCCAGATATTTTTTTAGTAATTTACGAGTCTCTTTTACTTGATGGAATTCAAGTTCGAATAATTTAGTTATGTCGATTGAAGTAGCCCCATTTACTAGCCTAAAAGGAGCGTTGATAGCGTTATCATAAAAATGAAACTTAGCTATGTTTTCTAAAGCTTCTTCTATACGAGTAGCATAACTAGGTAGCTTGACATCATTTATTTCATTAATGCAAAAGTATTCCAGTTCTTGCCAAATTTCAAAGTCTGATAGAGCATTTAATCCCGAAGTTTGAATTGATGTCGCAGTATCTGCACTAACCTTATTAAGGGCTAGAGGAAGAATGTGCTGTAAACTGACACAAGCATTCCGCAAGCGACTCATTGAAATAGCAGTGTCGTCACCTGTGCTAATATTGCTTTCTTTGTCATATGCCCTGTTAAATAAAACGTCTAACTGTTCGGCTAGAACAATTGAATGAGGTTTAAATCTAGCAGGAATACGATTGGACTTCCGCGTTTTAACTTGCTGTAGCATCTTCAGCCTCACGCATAAGCAATTCGTTAACATCACCGTAGATATCTTTTACCCACTCTGACATCGCTCCGTATGCATCCACTGATACACTTTTGGCAAAGTCGATGTAACGTTTGGTTGTTTTAAAGCTTTCGTGACTCATCAAAGTCATTAGTGTTTGTCGGATGGAACTTTCTGATTCACCTTTGTCAATTAGGTATTTAGCGACATAAGTAGCAAAGGTAGCGCGTAAGTCATGGAATGTGCGTAATAGTATTTCTAATCCCTGCTTCCTTTGTTCTTTTCTAACTATGGAAATAGTATTCCCCGGTGTATCTTCGCTTATCCGCGATCCTGAACTATTCATAAACAAAGGAAGCGGATGTTCGCTATTGTCCATACCATGATTAGTCTCATGTTTGGTACGTCGCTTCATATTTTGAATTGTCAAAGTGTGATTGTACAAAAGCTTCATTAGAACTCGCGCTATTGTTAATCTCACTGGCTTATGTCCTTTTCGTACAATGTTCAATTTTGGAATACGTTTCTCGTTTTCTTTTTCATCAGGGTTAAAGAGGTCTTTCTGGTCGATGGCCGAAATTTCAAAAGATCGAAGTCCACCTAACAAGGCACACTGCAAATAAAGTTTATAAGTCTCTTTTTGAGCTGTATTCGTCTCCAGTAACTGTTTAAGTTCTTTTGGAGAATATGGTTGTAGACCTTTGTCTGGTGAGTCTTCTTTTTGTTTCAATGTATTTGGAATGCTCAAATTACTGACCCATTTCCATAAGCCCCCAGAACGATTGTTGCTGGTAGGTAATTGAAACAACGAACTGACACCTGATTTAGCTTTCGATTTAATACGTACCTGTTTGTATTCAAGTGAGAAGGGGAGGCTATCTATAGCTCCGCGCTTATGGCTCCATATATAGAATGCTTTAACAGCTCTAATTCGTTCTTGAGCGCTGTTAAAGCTTATGCGTTTAGACTTATCTTTGGTTTCGACTCTTTCACATAAATGTTTGTGATATCTCCACACAGGTAACCTAGAAATATCATCATCTACAGATTGTTTTGAAAGTGGTGCAGCTATTACTTCAAAATAGGATGCATCATCTTTATCCAACCAATCTAAGAAAGCTTTTAAGTGCTTAGCTATACTGCGAACAGACTTAACATCTAATGGCTTTCCCGGTTGGCTGGCATGATAAGCGTCACTAAAAGCCTCATTGTCTATTTGATTCTTTTTGAGACTGAAATGACCTTCAAAGCGGTGCATTAAAAATAAGTTCATTTCTTGGCATTCGGTGAAGCGAGTCGGGTGATATAGCACTGGAAAATTAGGTTCTATTTTATCGTGCCTATATGAGTGAGTTCTGATGCCTTTTTCAGTCTTAATAGGTTGCCCTGATTTATCGAGGTGAAAAGACATTCCTTTTCCAAAGTTGACTGATGTTTTAATTATTTTAGTTTTTGTTGTATTTCGAAGTATCATTTTCGTTCACCTTTGATTCTTAGCTAGAGTATGTGTGTAAAAACTTTTTTGTTCAAGTTTATTGAGGGTATGATAGTATTATATCAATTCGGGGGTGATTTTAGATGAGAGCCAAAATTTAACGGCATCTCAACTTAAAACGATTATTACTCGCTGCGGCGAAGGTACTAAATTAATTTGTACAGGTAACTTGGCGCAAATAGATAGTAACTATTTAACGCCAGTAACATCGGGCTTAACGTACATAGTAGAGCGCTTTAAAAACTTTGAAGGCAGCGCAACAATAAACCTCAACGGTGTTGTGCGTAGTCGCTTAGCGTCATTTGCAGAAGAAAATTTATAACTTGCGCTTAACAAATTGGCTCGATAGTCTATCGATTGATTTTCGAGCCAAATGGCAGGCAGTACATTGAATTTTTTACCTCTGAAGCATTACTATCGTTCATTATTTATTGCGCTGTTAGTGCCATTGATTGTCGCTTTTTTACTGTGCTTGCACTTATATAATATAAAGCTTGAGCGGACGGTTGAAAAACGCCAAGCTGACTTTACAAATGTTTCAGCACAGGTTACTCACGGGATGGACTCGGTGAGTAATCTACTTACCACCATGTTTAACTTATACGAGCAAGCGACTTATCCCAAAATAAACCAAGATTTGCTCGAAGGCATAAATCAATATGATGGTTACTATTATCGTCATTTTATTGATCAAAGTACTGAAATAGTGGGTAAAGGTGAGTTTGCGTTATCTGCTAAGGCATTAATGCAGTGGCAGCAAGCTATTACATTAGGGCCTTCGTTTAATACAACGCTTGCGTTAATGCAGTCGTTATCTGCTGTAGCGTATGTTGATGATAATGGTTTTGCTTATGTAAGCAGGCACAACAAAAGCCAAAGTTTAATGCTTACTGAAATTTTAAATGGAAAATTTAAGCCAAAATTTGCGCAGAACAAACTTACTTCAAGTCCTATTGTTAAAGTGAATGACAATTCGTATTTTGCTATTGGTCGACAACGAAGCACTGGCTCAGCCGATTACATTATTTTAATTTATGATGTTCAAGCAATTTCTGGATGGTTAAAAAAGGTGTCACCGAACAGTGGTGAATACGTTTTTATGAATCAATCGCATCAAATTATCGCCAGCTCTAAACAGATAATAGAGCAAGCGACTGCGTTAAAAAATTATTGGCCAGACTTGGCCAATTATCAGAGTCAAAAAACAGTATTAACTAGTGATAGTAATTACTTTATGCAGCCTATGGATGAGTTACCTATTCACGCCGCATTTTACGAGCACAAACCCCAATTAATAAGCTCAATTAAGTATGAGATATTACTAGAGTTTACTTTTTTAACGCTATTTTTAAGTATTATGTTTGGCGTGTTTTTTTGGTTAAGTCAGCGCATTTTTATAAAGCCGATGACTCACTTAATGTCATACCTTGAGAGTAACGGGACACAACAAGAAGAGCAGCTAAATTACAAAGTACCACTGAGCTGGCAACCTTGGTTTTCTAAAGTGAAGCGGGTATTTACTAAAAACAAACAGTTAGTTGATTCATTACAAAGTGCAAATAAAGCTCTGGACGACCTAGTTCAGCTGCAATCAGAAAAACTAAGCCGCAGTTACGAAGCGAAAGAGCGCCACTTAGCTTTGCTCAACACTATGCTAAACAGTGTGCCAGACCTTATTTACTTTAAAAATATTGATGGTTCATTCTTAGGATGCAATAAAGCATTTGAGGCGTACATCGGTAAAGATCAAACTGCATTAGTCGGTAAATATGTAGATGATTTAGGTGACAATGATCAGCAAATAAATGCGCTTGAAAAACAAGTATTACAAAACAGAAATAGTGTTGAACAGCGAATAGAAACCGATACAAAATCGTATCAACTTACTATTGCACCTTTTTATAACGAGCACCAACACCTGTTAGGAACCATGGGCATTGGTCGCGATATTACCGAGCAGCAACAAACATTATTGGCCTTAAAATCATCTGAATCTAAATTTAGAAGTGCAATTGAATTTGCGGCTAACTGCGTGGTTTTACTCTCGCTTGAACACACCATATTGCAAGTAAATAAAGCAGCAAGAAAGCAGTTTTCTGATCAGCCAGTACTAGTTGGGGAGCAGTTGAAAGCATTATTTGATGACTCCCAATGGAAGCAAATAAAAAGCACTTTAGCGCAATTGCTAGATGACAAAAAACGCGTATACCATTTAACGCTTGCTCAAGGGGGCTTAACAAGCTGGTTGCAACTAAGTGTATCGCTTGTCTGGGATGAAAACCGCGATCCAGCTTATTATGTTATACACATTCAGGATGTGAGTGCATTAACTAAATCAAAACTAGATGCCGAACGAGCAACCCTAGCTAAAAGCCGCTTTATAGCCAATTTAAGTCATGAAATACGTACCCCTTTGAACGCTGTTTTAGGGTTGCTTGATATGTTAATTGAGCAAGGCTTAACGCAAAAGCAATTACAACAAACAGATCAAGCTAAGCATGCAGCACAAAGCTTGTTATTAATGCTTAATAGAATGCTTGATTTTGCACGTATTGAAGGTTCGCAAACCGATTTAAAACAAGCGTCTTTTAGCATGGTTGAGCTGGTGGATATTTGTGAAAGCTTAACGGCTCCATTGTGCGAAGGAAAAGGTATTGAATTTGTTATTGATATTGACCCGCTAATAGCACCTGATTTGATATGCGACAGTATACGTTTGCAGCAAATATTAGGTAACTTATTAACTAATGCCGTTAAGTTTACAAAAACAGGTTCCATTACTTTAAAAATGGAACTTATTGAAAGCGATAGCCTAGAGCAACAGCATATTTGCTTTAAAGTAATTGATACTGGCATGGGTATAGATGAAGCTGATCAAAGTCGCTTATTCGACGCTTTTACTCAAGGTGATGAATCTTCAACCCGTATACACCAAGGGGTTGGGCTAGGTTTAGCTATTGTTAAACATGCAGTATCGTTAATGGGTGGGGAGATTGCTTTAAAGAGTAAAAAAGGCCACGGCAGCGAATTTTATTTCAGTATTAGCTTTTTAGTTGATACCACTAAAAACACAGTGTTACCGACTAATACATTGGCTATTTTATCTGATCAAAGTAAAGAGCTTAAGCAGGTGACAAATGCATATAACGAACTTGCTAATATTAATTTAGATGAGGTACTAAAATACCCAATTAAGCTCTCTAATACTCAAAAAATAATAATTGATGCAGCTGACTTACCTGCACTTTTAAATGTTGAAGCGATTAATGATTCGTTATCAGCTAAAGAAACATCGGTAATTATTATTAATCATCAGCACACACTTAATTTACCGACAAGCGAGCACTTAGCTGCGCATCACGTTAAAGCATCGGCATTAGGGCAAAGGCTATTTAGCTTGAACTCTCAGCAAAAGCCCATAGCTAATAAAAATGCCGTAGAACACAGTGCAACTGAAAGTAAAGCTGATATATCGGGTCTACTTGTATTAGCAATTGATGATAATCAGCTTAATTTAGAAATAATTAGCAGTGTTCTGCGCCAAGCAAACGTAAATGTTGTCACGGCTTTGAGCGCATCAATTGGTATGGAATTATTGCAAGTTTTAAAGCCTGACTTAATATTAATGGATGTGCAAATGCCGAAAATAGATGGCTGTCAAGCAACCGCTTTGATTCGTCAACAGTTTGACGCAAAGCAATTGCCTATTTTTGCTTTAACGGCTCATTGCGAGCCTGCTGATGTAGAACGTTCTTTAAAGTGCGGCATGAATAAACATTTAACTAAACCGGTTGTTGCTAAAGTACTTATTGATGCAATTGCTGATTTAAACTTAGTTAAACCAAGCTTTTTTGAAAAATCATTTGCTTTAACGCAGTTTAGTATGGATGAAAAACTGCTTAATACGATGATTGATAAGTTTGCTAGCTTGTGCGAAACCCAGTTATCGCAACTAGAAGAAACAACCAATAAGGATGATTTGGTACGTTTAGTGCATAGTATCAAGGGTGTAGCAGGTAATTTAGGTTTTAGACGATTATCACATTGTGCTTTATTGTGTGAAAGAACGCTTAAAACAACTAATAAGCCTATTGAGATTACACTACAAGAGCTTATCATACAGCTAGAACAGGTAATTGTTTTTATAAAAGGGCTAGGGGTTAGGGATGTCGAAAAGAGCTAAAGTACTTATTGTGGATGATGATCCAATCAATAGATTAGTACTTGAAAAAACACTCAAAGCAGAACATGACGTGTTCTTAGTTGAAAGTGGCGAAAAAGCACTGACCTTTGTAAAAACAGCGCAAGTTGATTTAATAATCCTTGATGTAATTATGCCTGGAATTGACGGCTATCAAGTACTTGTGGAGCTTAAAGAAAACCCAATAACTCAGTCTATTCCTATTATATTTATATCAGCCAATCGTAGCCATGATGATGAAGCAAAGGGCTTAGAGCTCGGTGCAATGGACTACATAACCAAGCCATTTAGTCCTTCTATTGTTCGCGTTAGAGTGCGCAACCAACTCCTCATAAAGCAAAAAAATGATTTGCTAGAAATGCTAGCTTCGATAGATGGCTTAACTGAAATACCAAATAGACGCTACCTTGATGAAAACTTATCTCGAGAATGGCGCCGCAGCAAGCGAAGTGGAACACCGCTATCGGTGTTACTTATGGATATAGACCACTTTAAACGTTACAACGATTGCTACGGACACCGTGCTGGCGATGAGTGTTTAAAGAATGTTGCGCAAGCACTTGCGGCTCAATGTGAACGTGGCAGTGACTTTATTGCTCGTTATGGCGGAGAAGAATTTGCTGCTGTGCTACCAGGAATTGATAGGCATGAAGCAATGGAGTTTGCTAATAAATTACGCAATGCTGTAAATGCTTTGAATATAGAACATAAAGCTTCATTAAATGCAGACCACATCACTATAAGTATAGGTATTGCCACTACACAAAGTGGTAAAGTGTATGCTGAGCAAGCATTATTAGAAGAGGCCGATTTAGGCTTATATGCCGCTAAAGATGCAGGGCGAGATAGAATAGTCGCACGCTAAAAACTTAATATACAAAAAACGCCAATATTTATATATTGGCGTTTTTGTATCAAACATTTTTTATTGGTTACTGCGTGATCATACCTAAAGCGGTGTCACCAATGCCCACTAACTTATCATTTTTGAATACAAGTGGCGTACATTCATCTTTCGTTGTTTTGGAATCTGAATGCTTGCTATGCGTTACATAAAAAAGTACTTGGTATACATCATCATCTTTTTTTAATAGCTCTGTGAAATTAGGCGTTTTTAATTGCGTTAAAACAGACTGATAGCTGCTATCCATTTTTAGCTCTGATATAACTTCACGATTATTTTTATGCTGTGCTTGCCAGCTTGATGAGTTTTTCCCTGCCCAATGAGTCTCAGCTTCGCCATCTGACACGGCAATAACACAGCCTGTTAAAAATGGAGCGATTAAAGCGGCTGCTAAAAGTGATTTTTTCATTTTTATTTACCTTAATAAGATTTTTAATTGGTTATTAACTGTATTAAAGCAAAGAGTAGACCATATTAATAAGTTGTTATGAATCAGTTTGTTAAGTGAGTTAAGCTGTTTTTATCTAATAAAATATTAAATATATTAGTAAAAACAGCCATTTTTTAGCTTATTTGATTACTACAATAAAATGATTAAACCAAGCGGTTGCGTGATTCACCTTTAGTAAATGCCGCAATATTCAAACTTACTTCATTAATTAAACGCACAATAGATTCAGTACTTGCCCATGCAATATGTGGAGTAAGTAATAAGTTATTGCCTGTGTAATTAGCAAGTGGATTTGAAGCTTCAGCAGGTTCTTTAGTTAGTACATCAACACCCGCTCCAGCAATTAGGTTTTGCTCAAGCGCTGTTGCTAAGTCGGCTTCGTTAATAATACCACCACGTGCTGTATTAATAATTATAGCGCTTGGCTTCATCATTTTAAGCTCATTAAGTGCAATTAAATCACGTGTTTCATCTGTAAGCGGGCAGTGTACGCTGATTATATCGGCTGTTTTAATGACGTCTTCAAAAGGCGTACGACCATCACGACATTTAACCCCTTTACGCTCTGCAACAATAACATTAGCGCCAAATGCCTCAGCCACTTTAGCGACGCCTTTGCCTAGCGTACCGCCGCCTATAATGGCAAATGTTTTGCCATGTAAGTCGTTAAAGCTGTAATCGAGTATGCAAAACATTTCACTTTTTTGCCATGCGCCTTGCTGGCAATCCGCCTGATAGCGGTGGGTGTTACCCAGTAAGTTAGTAATTAAAGAAAACGTATGTTGAACAACTGAAGGGGTTGAGTAGCCAGCTACATTAGTTACGGCAATGCCAAATTCTTTAGCGGCTTCTAAATCAACATTATTAGTACCGGTTGCACTTACGCAAATTAATTTCAGCTGTGTTAGCTGACTAATTGTATCGCGATTCAAAACTGCTTTATTAGTGATTAATACATCAGCGCCTTGGCAATGCTCAATAACTTGCTCTGGGCTGGTAAGTTCATAAGTCGTTAATTTACCAAGTTGTTCTATACACGAAAGAGATGTTTTAGCTAACGTTGCGTTATCAAGAATAGTAATGTTCATTATGAGCCCTAAAATAAGTGGATCTGAAAGAGTTAAAATCGTAAAAAAGAGGCTTACGATCCATCAAAAATCTAAAATATGGGCTTAAGGTACTACGAAAGAAAGGCTTTGTTAATGGTATTACTACCAAATGATTAGAGGGCTATGTAGTAGTGGTCTGCCCACTAGCAGATTGAGAACATGGTATTTTGCTAGACTGATCAGTTTTATTGCACTTATAAGCAAGCCTATGGTCATAGAAGGTAATTAAACTCGCCTTTAAAGCAAGTTGCTAAAATAAAAAATCGTTTTTTTGGTTATTTCGCATTTTAGATTGGCTGAGTTATAATCGGATATAGACATAAACGGTGCGCTTTAGCGTGCCGTTTTTTAACATTGTAGATGTAGTAATGAGTGAATTAGAAGATAAATACGCAGATATACGCCCATACAACGACGACGAAGTTGCGGCGTCGCTTACACGTTTGATTAACGATGATGCGTTTATTGATGTAATAGCAAAGTATAATTTACCGCGCTTTTTATCGGCAGTGCCTTTTATTGCACGTCCAATGGTAAGAAGTCAGTTACGCAAAAAATGGGGCAAAGTAAGCACCGTTGAAGATGTGCAAAATGAAGTGGCGCAATACTTAGATAAACTAGTGAAGCGCACCACATCAAAAGTTACCTTTTCTGGGCTAGATCAGTTAGACGCTAATCAGGCCTATTTATTTATTTCAAACCACAGAGACATAGTGCTTGATCCTGCATTAGTTAATTGGGGTTTATATCAGCATAAAATGAAAACAGTGCGTATTGCTATTGGCGATAATTTATTGCAAATACCTTACATTACTGAGCTTATGCGTTTAAATAAAAGTTTTATTGTTAAGCGCTCTGCTAAAGCACCAAAAGAAATGTTAAAAGCATTAACCCAGTTATCGTCATATATCTATGACTCTTTAATCGGTGGAAATTCTATTTGGATTGCACAAAAAGAAGGGCGTGCAAAAGACGGTTTTGATCAAACAGATCCTGCCCTTTTAAAAATGTTGCAATTAAATGGACGTAAACAAAAGAAAGAATTTGGCGATTATATTAAAGAGTTAAAAATAGTGCCTGTTTCTATTTCTTATCAATATGAACCGTGTGCAATTGCTAAGGCTAAAGAGCTTTATCATAAACAGCATCATGGTGAATATATTAAGTCAGCGGGTGAAGATATTGCCAGTATTGTTGAAGGTTTTAGTTCAGCTAAAGGGCATGTGCATTTAGCATTTGGACAACCAATCGAATCTAAATGTGATAGTGCTGAAGAGCTTGCTAAAACAATTGATAGGCAAATTGTAGATTCGTTTTATTTGCACCCAGGTAATTACATTGCTGGTGGCTGTAAAGAGGCGGTAATAGACTCTCCAGATACAGCGACGTTTGAACAGCGTTTAGCCTGTGTACCAGAAGAGTTAAAACCGTTAGTGCTGGCCATGTACGCTAAGCCATTTCACCGTAAAACAGAGATAAATACCAATAGCTGTGAGTATTAATACTCCCAGCTCAACAAAACTAAGCAGCAATTAAATTGCTGCTTTTTTTTTGCTCAAAAATAACGCTATACTAATACCTCCTCTTCAACTGGGCGGTACTTATGCATGCAACAAATTGAAATATTTGATATTCCAAGTCCTTGCAAGAGTATTTGCTTAGTTAATAACAGAGGGTATTGCAAAGGGTGTTATCGTAGTCGGGATGAACGCTTTTCGTGGAATACCTTAACCAACGACCAAAAAAAGAAGGTGCTTAGTTTGTGCCAGCAGCGCTACAAACGTTATCTTCAAAAAAAGCAGCAAAATGCAGTGCCAAGCACACAGGCGCAGCAGCAAGGGTTCGACTTTTAAAAGCTTAATCCATACTTGGCTCTTAGTGCGTACACAGTGCCATTGTTAGTTAAGTTAATTAATGACATTTTAAGCTTTTCTACCAAGTTTTCATTACGCTTATTTAAATAATGATAAAGCGGATAAGTATTCAGCACTTCTTTTACAAAGCAACCTTGAGGTGAAGGCAGCTCATTGTTTTGCATTATAAAATTAATCATTAAAGCTCCCTGTACTTTTTTCTGAGCAAGCAAATTAAGTTGGGTATTCATGCTTTTAACTTTAATAATATTCCCTGCAAACTGTGTGCTTGCTAAATAATGTTCTTGGACAGGGTAGCCATCAACAATTGCGACGCTATCGAGCTGTTCTAAACTGCTAGGTAAACAGTTTTTATATAATACTAAGTCAAACTTAAATAGCTCATAATCGACCCTAATTAAGTTTTCGTAATTTTCTTCAACGCTTGCATCTCTTCCTAACTGCCCATCAAGTACGCCATTATTTGCAGCGAGCAAAGCATTTTGGTGACTAAAATCGATTATATGTATTTTAAAACCGATATCTGCGTATGCTAACTTTAATAGCTCTAAGGCATAATCAGCTTGAGGTGTACTTTGCGGACGATTAAAAGTGAGGTTGTATTGATGACTAAAACAAGAGGCACTAAAAAATAAATTTACCAATAATAACAAGATACTAAAATGTCTATTCATTATCAGTTCCAATTACTACAGAAATAAATAAAATAAGACGCGTATAATAACAAGGAGATTACCTCTTGCCCAGTTTAGAGGGGGAATCAAATAATCTTAAAAGCGAATGAGGAAGTATTGTGAGTTTTAATTTATGCCTATTACCACGTGAAGAAAAATATCAAATTCAGTTAGATTATGAAGCGTCTTTTTGGGCGTATCAAATTAAGCGTAATAAAAAAACGAGAGAGCAAGTTTACAACACAATCCACAGCCGCCCAATGGCAGAGCAAATGGTTTTGAAACGAAAATTTGAACAGTATTTAGCGCTAATGCTTAGCTAAATATCGATATAAAAATGTATAAAGTTGAAGTATTAAATGAACTAAAAACCCCACTTGTGAATAAATTCTACAAAAAGCACAGCGTAAGAGGGCGTGCTAATAAACAAGATAAGGTATGGGTTACTTACTATAATAATGAAATAGTGGCAGCATGTAGGTTACAAGATAAAACAGAGTTTTTATTTTTATCTACCATGTTTGTTGCGCTGGAACATCGCGGTAAAGGGATTGCAAAACAATTGCTTTCAACACTCTTAAAGTCGCAAAATAGAGAGATAAAGACCTTCGCATATGAAAACGTAGCTGATTTATATTGTGCTATTGGTTTTAACCAGGTGTTAACATATACTCTTGCTTTACAAGTACTTTTTGATACTTACAAACATCGAAATATAGTCGCTCTAGAGTACCCATAATAATAAATAATAATATGGAATAAGCATGAGTAAATACGTTAATGGGATCATTAGTTGCTTTGTAGTTTTAATAACTATTCTAAGTTGCCAAGTAGGGGCACAAGTAAAACGTTTATCTCCTAGCGAAGGCTTATCGCAAAGCTACGTTAATACAATGCTTATAGACACTAACGGTTACCTTTGGCTTTCGACAGAGGCCGGGCTTAATCGTTATGATGGCTATCAAGTTATTCCAATAAACGGCCCTAATGGTGAGTTAGAAGAGGCGATCATCGATCGTATTTACCAAGACCCTCAAGGGCACATTTGGATAGCCTCTTTACTTGCAGGCCTATTTAGATACGACCCCGTAACAGATTCATATCAGCAATTTCTAGAAAAACCTACCAGTGAAGAAGAAATTATCAATCAGTCTGTTTTTAGTATGGTGGCCGTTGATAAAAAAACACTTTGGATTGGGCGAGGCCGCGATTTTGCAAAGCTTGATATCGCAACCGGAAAAATAACAACTATTTTTGAGCTTCCGGCTAAATATAAAAATACTCTTGTGAGAAAGCTGTTTGCCTACAATGGTTATATATTTATAGGTACAAGCCATGGTGCATACGTATTTGATATTGCCACCGAGCAAGTTAGACCTCTACAGCATTTAAAAGGTGAAGCTGAACATATTTACCAAAATAATGTGAAGTCTTTCGCATTAGGTGAAAATAAACAGTTGTTAGTAGGGGCGGTACAAGGCTTATACGAAGTTGATATTAGTAACTTATCAAAAATGTTTGAACGCCCAGATTTACCTTTTAAAAGTAAAGTATTACTAAGTGACTTAAATGTTTGGAGCATAGTAAACGAACACGGAACAATAGATTTAGCTACCGACAAAGGCTTGTTTAAATTTGATTTAAACACAAAAGAGATGATTAAAAATACTCGAATAGCCAAAAGTAAGTACACACTTGCCGATACCAGTATTATTGATATGGCTAAAGATAAATCGGGTGGTACATGGGTTGCGACTAAGACTGATGGAGCGTTTTACTTATCTCACGACAGCTATCATTTTAATAATGTCGATGGCACTTTGCTCGGAGGGGATGGTTTATCACATCACTCTATCTGGGGGATTACCGAATATAAAGACAAGCTTTGGCTTGCAACGCATAACGGTATTACCGAGGTTGATTTAAAAACAAATATTGGTAAAGCTTATTTAAAAGACTACAAAGTCGACTTACTCACCACTGAGTTTACCGTATATGAAATAACGCCCTATAAAGATAATTTATGGCTTTATACAAACCGTGGTTTATTTATTTTTGACCCTGTAACGCATCAAGTTAGCGAACCAAAAGTGCATAACCCTGCTGATCAAGAGCTGATTACTGGTAGAGTGCATGGCGTTACACTCATGCCAAATGGCGATCTATACTTTGTGCACTCAGATCATGGGGTATTTATATACAATATTGATTCTCAAGTAATAACGCGTCTGGGTGGCCAGTTTGACCAATTTGAACCCTTTTTAGCTCATGGCTTTTTACCCGCGTTGAGCAATAAGCCAGACTCGCCACTATTTTTTAATGCTGGAATTTTATATCAAGTAAACCCAAGTGATTTAGCACTTAAACTGATTTACAAAGTGCCAAAGCAGCACGAAAACGTAGCCATTAGCGTGCTTTCTTATTTAATTGATAACAACAATATATTGTGGATATCACTTTCTAATTTTGGCTTGATAGGCCTTGACGCATCTACTTATCAATTAGTACATACAATCGATTTAGAGAAGAATAAATTAGGCACATTGCTTTACGATATGGTGCTAGATGATGATGGCATGATCTGGATGAGTAGCCATAAAGGCATTTGGCGATTAAACCCAGAAACACTTCATTTTCAACAATTTTCTACGTCAGAAGGACTACTCTCTGCTGAGTTTAATAGTAACGCCATGGCACAGCTTAAAGATGGCCATATTGCGTATGGTAGCTTAAAAGGTTTTACTTATTTTCACCCAATGGAAAACCAAAATTACCAGTCACTTATTGATCACGTAAATATTACGCGAGTTGATTTAATGTCACGAGATCTATCGCTTGATTTAAAACAGCCTCTTAACGAGGTTGTGTTAAACCATGATGATATTGGGCTTGAAGTGGCATTTTCGGCTATGGCATTTAGTAACCAAGAACGCATCATTTATGAGTATCAACTCGATAACGGACAAAAAAGTTATACTCGAAATAACAACCGCGTATTGTTTCCAAAATTGAATCCAGGTAATTACCAATTAAAAGTTTGGGCTAAAGACCCCCTGACTGGCGAATATACCTCGCCTGCTATTTTAAAAATAAAAGTAAAGTATCCGCTTTGGCGTGCACCTTATTTTATGGTGCTTTACGCCATGCTGTTTATTGGTTTTGTTGCTATGTGGGTTATGCGCCGTAATAAAATTCAGCGTATTTTATTGGCAGCAAATAAAGAAAGTAAAGAAAGCGAAGCGCGTTTAAAATTAGCACTTGAAGGCAGCGAATCGGGTGTCTGGGATTGGGAGTCGAGCAACCCAAGCATTTACCAACCTCGCTTAGCGAGTGAGTTAAGCTACGAAAATGAAACCGTAAGCCTTGATGAATATTTATCTAAAATTCATCCGCAGGACAAACAGCTATTTCGCTTAGAGTGGCTTGAGTTTTTATCTACCGATAAAGGTTACTTTAATTGTACCTACCGCCTGCGCCATGCAAAAGGCTATTGGCGCTGGTATAAGGACTTTGGAAAAGTAGTTGAGTGGGATGATAAAACTCCACAAAAAGTAGCGGGTACTTATACAAATATGACCCGTGAGATGGTGTTTGAAGAACACGCTTTACTATTTACGGCAGCATTTGAGCAAACACGTGATTGGGTGTTTATACTCGATAAAAACTTAAATATTCGGGCTTCTAATAAATCACTGCAAACCGCCTTTAATTTCTCCGCAGAGTCGTTATCTAGCCGGACTTTAAATTTAGGTATATCGCGCAGCAATCGTTTTGATTATTTACGTATTATGCAAAAGCTATCTGTTGGGGAGCATTTTTCGTGTGAAGACAGTGTGGTTCTAGCTAATGGTGAATCGCGTCATGTACTTGTGAAAATAAGTGCAGTGGCCGATAACGAGCAGCGCCTTAATAGTTATGTCATTATTTTAACCGATATAAACGCACAAAAATCAGCTGAAAATGAGCTGCACTTATTGGCCAACTATGATGCCTTAACTGGGCTGCCAAATCGTACATTATTTAATGACCGCGTTGAACACGCCCTTGAACAAGCAAAACTGCATGGATGCAAAGTGGCTTTGTTACATATCAATATTAAACGTTTTAAATACTTTAATGACTCATTAGGGCACGAAGCGGCTGATGAGCTAATTAAAGAAGTTGCTGAGCGCTTAAAGTGCTCTTTGCGACCATCGGATAGTGTTGCGCGATTTGGTGGCGATGAGTTTGTTGTGCTAGTAGAAGATATTCATCAGATAGAGCAAGTACTTATAATATGTACTAAGTTGATGGATTGCGTGAATCAAAATATTGCGATTAATGGCCAAGTTGTAAACGTTAATTTAAGTATTGGTGTGTCGATATCGCCAGATGACGCAGAGCAAGGCCCTGCACTTTTAAAAGCTGCGAGCATAGCGTTATATCATGCAAAAGACTCTTTAGAGGGGCGTTATCAGTTTTATAAGCAAGAGATGAACCAGCATGTTCAAAGAGCGCTGCATCTTGAATCTCAGCTTACTAGAGCGTATCAAGAGGAAGAGTTTTGTAATTACTATCAGCCCATTATTAATGCTAAGAGCCAAAAAACAGAAGGCTTTGAAGTGCTGCTGCGTTGGCCCGAAAATAAACTAGTACAAACTCAAGAGTTTTCGCTGGCTGCAGAGGGGATAGGCTTAATTACAAAAATTATGCTGCAGACCTTTGCGCGCGCTTTATTGGAGTTAAAAGAGTGGCGAAAAGCCTCACCTAACCTGTATTTATCTATTAACTTATCAGCACTAGATTTTGAGTTTAAAGAACTCGTACCTGAAATTAAAAAAGCGTTAAATAATTCAGGTGTATCACCTGAGGCTATTGTTTTTGAAATAACCGAGTCAATATTAATGCGTGATTCAAAAGAAGCGCTACACAGCATGGAACAACTTAAAAAGTTGGGTTGTAGATTGTACATGGATGATTTTGGTACAGGTTACGCATCGCTTACTTATTTAAAGCGTTTTCCTATTGATGTATTAAAAATAGATAGAAGCTTTGTACAAGACATAGGCATAGATTCTGACGATGAAGCTATTATTCAATCAATACTCGCGCTTGCGGATAGTTTAGGTAAAGAATGTGTCGCTGAAGGCGTAGAAAGCTCGCACCAACTTGCTTTTTTAAAGGCGCGAGGATGCATGCATTTTCAAGGGTACTTATTTAGTAAACCGGTACCTAATACCGAAGTACTCGCGCTTATTAATCGCGATTGGAGTGATATATTTAATTGAGAATAGTCGCACGGATTTAGGGCCTTTTACCGCAGTGTCTGCAAAACAAATGGCTGTTATGCTCATTTAACTGCGTTTTAATGGCCTTATTAGCTTCAAGTTTACTCAAGCCTAGCTTATGGCGTAGCTCTTCTAGGTGTACTTGTTGGGTGTCATTAAGTGTGCCATCTTGAATTGACTCGTGCACAGCGTCTTCAAAAAACTGACGGCGTTTACGTATCTGTTCTGAAAAACTAGATGCCAGTAATCCGGTAGGAATAGCGACCATACCCATGCTCAGTAGTGTGATAACGCCACCGAAAAACTTACCCAATGGCGTTATAGGTACTACATCGCCATAACCAACGGTCGTTAGTGTTGCCATTGCCCACCACATAGCCGCAGGAATAGAGCCAAATTTATCGGGTTGTATATCGTGCTCAATTAAATAAATTCCGCATGAAGCTAAAATAAGCACAACGGCCATTATAAAAAAAGCAGCCATTAATGAACTACCTTCATCGTTAAAGGCTTTTAAAAGTAGCTGCATGGCGCGTGAGTAGCGAGTGAGTTTAAATACTCTTAATAATCTGAGTATGCGTAAAAAACGTAAATCGAGAGGAAATAAGAACATCATTAAGCTTGGCAAAATCGCTATTAAGTCGATTAACGCAAGTGGTGATAAAAAATACTTTAATCTGCGTTTATTGTTCGAGCCTTCCATTGCTACATAGTGTGTTTTATCTACACAGGCCCAAAGTCTGGCTAAGTATTCAATAGCAAAAATAGCGACCGATACAATTTCTAAAACTAAGAATTCGTTGTAATACTGCTCTGCCACACTTGGGATTGACTCAATAACAATGGCTACAACGTTAATCATTATTATGCTAATGAGCGCAAGATCAAGAATATGCCCTGAACGTTGATATTGACCTGTACCTTCAAACAGGCGAGCCATTTTTTGACGTAACGTTTGCGGTTCATTCATTATTTAAGTTTAAGTACCATGTTAATACTGCCTTCTTCAAAGTCGCGACTAATTTTAAAACCTAGCTTACGGGCAAGTTCGATCATCCCTGTATTCTCTGGTAAGGTTATGCCTTCAATCGACTCCACACCTTGGCGTTTGCAGTGATTAATTGCAGCGCTCATTAGTATACGACCAAGCCCTAAGCCTTGGCAGTCTGAGCGCACTACAATAGCAAACTCAGCATGTAGGTTATCGGGGTCCATAATGACGCGAGACACACCCAGTGTACGGGTTTTACCTTCAAAGCGTTGGCACACAATAAACGCCATTTCACGGTCGTAATCAATTTGCGTCATTTTAGCGAGTTGATCGTGGTTAAACTGTGGTAGTTCGCCAAAAAAGCGTTTATATCTGTCTTCTTTATTAAGTGACTCGTCAAATGCTTTATGAGCTTGTTCATCTTCTGGCTTTATTGGTCTGAGCGTAGCTTGGGTGTTGTTTTTAAGTGTTACCACTTCAACAAGTTCAATAGGGTAGGGACGAATAGATAAGCGCTTACGATTGCTCTGAGCTTGATAGCGGTTAAGTGTCATAGTGGCATCGAGCACTAAAAACTGCCCATTGCTGGCAAGTATAGGATTTAGTTCCATTGAGCTTATATCGGGTTGATCAATAACTAACTGAGAAATACGCGTTAGCAGTGCACATAAACGATACTTATCAACTTTTTCGGGTAATATGCGCTCCTTTAATACGCCTTTGTCGTGCGCTGCAGCAATTAAATACTTTGCCAAGTTCATATTCAGTGGAGGCAAAGCAACGGCGGCTTGTGCATATTCAAGGCCGGTGCCTGCTTCACCTAATAATATAACTGGGCCAAAATTAGGCTCGGTTTTAATTGCAATTCGCAGCTCATTTGCGCCTGCTCGCGGCGCCATTTTTTGTAATGAAAACCCTTCAATAACAGCATCCGGATACGTGTTTTTAATACGGATAAGCATTGCAAAAGCAGTTTGTTCAACCTCGTTGGCGTCGTTTAAATTAAGCACCACCCCACCTACCTCGGACTTTGAAGCAATACTTGGACTAATCAGTTTTAATGCGACTGGAAAACCAAGCTCTATGGCTTGCTCTTTGGCTTCTGTTGGGGTGTAAGCGACCTCAGTTTGAATGCATTTAATACCATAGTGGTTCAATACTTGGCTTGCCTGATGAGTAGGTAAGTAGCTTTGTCCATCATCTAAAAACTCATTAATAAGGGTTCTAGCTGCCACCTTATTTATTTTAGCGTCATCAGTGTTCGACTCGGGTGTTTGCGTTAAATGCTTTTGGTTACGACGATACGTTACCAAGTGCATAAACGCGCCTACAGCCCCTTCGGGCGTACGATAAGTGGGTATTGCGTTGTTTGAGCACACTTTTCTGGCAGCGTAAGATGCGTCTTCACCCATAAAATTAGTTATAACGTAAGGGCGTGCCATTTTAGGTAATGTTTGTAAGGTTTCTACAATAATGTTGGCGTAGTCTTCGCTGGGCGCAAGCGCTGAGGGAGTATGGATAATCAGTAAGTTTTTAACTTCTTTTGCGTGCAGTAAAATTTCTAATGCTTGCTTATAACGCGCAGGTGCTGAGTCGCCAAAAATATCCACAGGGTTTGAGGTGGTTTCTGATTGTGGAATGACTTTATTTAGTGCATTTCGGGTTTCAATGCTTAGCTCTGCTAATTTACCGGAACTTTGAATAAGCTCATCAACAGCCATAACACCCGGGCCGCCACCATTAGTTAAAATTGTCAGTTGTTCTACTTTTAATAATTTTGGATGCATGGCGAGTGTTTGTGTCGCTGCAAATAGCTCTCGTAAATCATTTACACGCAGCATACCCGCTCGTTGAAATAACGCATCGTAAACAGCGTCAGAGCTTTGCTTTCCGCCGGTGTGAATTTCGGCTGCAAGTGCGCCTGCAGTTGTTTTACCTGTTTTAATCGCAATTACAGGTTTACTAAAGGCCGCGGCTCTTGCTGCTGATATAAAGCCACGAATATCTTCAATGTTATCAATGTAGAGTAAAATAGCTTTGGTTTTAGCATCACGACCTAAAAAGTCGAGTAGTTCATTAAAGTTTATATCAAGGCAATCACCTACCGATACAAAATATGAAAAGCCAATTTCTTTGTTTTTAGCCCAATCTAAAATGGTTGAGCATACTGCTGCTGATTGCGATACAAATGCTATTTTACCTGGGCTTGCCACGGTATGTGAAAAGCTCGCATTTAACCCAATATGAGGGATCAGCAAGCCTAAACAGTTGGGTCCAAGCAAAGTAACTTGCTTGGCTTGAGCGCATGCTTTAAGCGCGCTTTTTTGCTCCCCAGACAGCCCATCGGCAATAACAATAGCGGTTTTACAGCCAAGCTCTCCAAGCTGCTCAATAATATCAATTAAGGTGTTTTTGTTAGTACAAATAACAGCAAGGTCAGGTACTTTTGGCAAGTCAGCAATAGAGGGGTAAGCAAGTACGCCATGTACTGCGCTATGGCTTGGAGTAACAGGCATTATCGGCCCTTTAAAACCGCCCTGAAGTAAGTTGCGCATAACCACAAAACCAGCCCGAGTTGATATGTTAGAGGCGCCAATAACGGCCACTGAGCTTGGGTTAAAAAATTGTGTTATACGCTTAAGGCTCATGGTTTTTCCTAGGCTGATTAAATTTTGCGTTATTTATAGTCTCAATGTACCCTGTTTACTGTGTTATTTCGAGCGTCTAGATGCTTATTATTGATATCAATCAAGGAGATTATTGTGAATAAAACCCCCGGTTTTTACATTGTTATAGCGGCTATTTGTTTAAGTATAGGCTTAATTAGCTTAGGGTTTATTTTAAAAAGTACCGCTTTGAGTGTGAAAGGGATGGAACGTACTGTGCAGGTTAAGGGATTGGCCGAGCTAGAAGTAATAGCCGATACGGTAATTTGGCCTCTGCAATTTAGTGATGCCGACAATAATCTTGAAAAATTAGTAAGCCGAGTTGAGAAAAAAAATGATGCGGTAACTGCTTTTTTAAAACTCCATGGTTTTGACGATGATGAAATAACAATAGGTAGCCAGTCAGTTATTGATAAGCAAGCACGTGAATACAGTAATGAAAATCAACAATTTAGATACATAGTGCGCTCAAATATTATTGTTTATTCTGCTGCGCCAGATAAAGTGCAAAACGCGCTGAGTAAAGTAAGCCAGCTTGCTAAACAAGATATCGCAATAGTGCAAGATAGCTACGAAACAAAAGTTGAATACATCTTTACTGGCCTCAATGATGTAAAGCCTGCGATGGTGCAAGAAGCAACTGAAAAAGCGCGTGAAGTCGCTAATAAATTTGCTAAAGACTCTAATTCAAAATTAGGCAAAATAAAAACAGCTCGCCAAGGGCAATTTAGTATCAGTAATCGAGATTCAAACACACCGCAAATAAAAAATATAAGAGTGGTAACCAGTGTTGAATATTATTTAAATGACTAGGGCCTGTTGACCTTTCAGGATTAAAATTTGTTCAATCTAGGGGCGATTTAATCGCGGCGTGAGGTTTGTAACCTAGCGGGCTAAGTAAAAACCGAGCAAAGCTTCCGCGTCCTGCTCACG